>CXWL01005207.1_pt1 | contig 132243 bp, 115 predicted proteins | sample 590931 | NCBI WGS metagenome assembly CXWL01 (sample SAMEA3498368, study PRJEB10139) | groundwater metagenome | biome: water well; material: biofilm material | place: Germany | collected 2015-04-27
CCTCGGCATCAGTGCGAGGCCCGGTTCGGACTATACGGCAACGGCACGTGTCGCATTTGACCGCCATGGTGACCTCTACATCGACCGCGTCTACCGCCAGCGTTGGGAATACCCGGAGCAGCGTCGTGCCATTCTGGGACTCATCCGGATCGAACCCGACACAGAGCACTTTATCGAACAGTCGGCTAACGGCAACGCCGTCATCCAGGACCTCAGCCGCGAGCCAAGTATCCGCAACCGAAGTTTCAAAGGCGTCGCCGTAAAAGAAAGCAAGATCGCCAGAGCCTTCACCTGGAACGCCCTGGCCGAAGCCGGCCGCGTCTATCTGGTGCGGGGAGCATGGAACAAAGACTTCATCGAAGAAGCCNNCTTCATCGAAGAAGCCTGCTCATTCCCAAACGGCACCCACGACGACCAAATCGACGCCGTCTCAATAGCCGTCAAAACGCAGGTCAACGTTAAGAAGGTGCTCCATGCGTTTTAAGAATTTAGCCACAGAGAGCACAGAGGACACAGAGAAATGAGATCCTTTAATCGCGGCTATGCCGCTCTATTTGCGGAGCGGTTGCGGGCCTACCGCAACACTGGCACGCCTTTCGTGCCAGAACCTATGCTTCTCCGGGCGCGGCCAAAATATCTTCCGCGGCTATGCCGCCGCTACGCCGGGCGGAGGCACAGCCTCAAGAAAAAAGGAAGCCGCAACCGGTGAGGCAAGCCTCACCGCAAATAGACGGGCAGGCCCGAAGAAGAAACATGCCGCCGTCTTCGACGGATCGGAATTGTTGAATGGATAACACCCATAGTTGGCACTATGGGCTACAAATATACCGTCGGCTCCGCCGACTCTTCCAGAATGGGCATGGATCCAACCAACCGCGGTCAAAGACCGCTCGTCTGACCGGCGACGGCAAAAGGCTTTACACCTTGGTATCGAAGAAGGGCTGTCAATCAAAACCTGGAAAGGCAAAACCATAACTTGCGTGATCGTTTCTTTCTTACCGTTGATTTTCGAATGCTAAGTTATTAAGATGAGCGTAACTAAAAATTCTTCGAAAACGAAGACTCAGACAATAGAAAGCGAAATAATGAGCAATACAAAAGAAACAAAGGGTACTGCGCCCAAGAGCAACGCGCCGATGTTGATAATCGGTTTGGTCGCCGTGGTAGCGATCATTGGCGGCTGGTATTATTTGAGTACGGCCAAGACGGCACCAAAGGCGAATTCCAATACAGCGGCGAACGCTAATGCTGCGGCCAAGCCGAAAACCGGCTCCATCCCGCCCAACGCGCCGTCAGGAGCAAATCCTCCGAATCAGGCCGGTTCACAGACAGCGGCGGTAACTCTCGAAGAATTCGCCGACTTCCAGTGTGGAGCGTGTGCGACGGCCCATCCGGTGATGAACGAGATCAAGTCGATGTACGGATCGCGGATACGTTTCATTTTCCGCAATTTCCCGCTTGCCATCGCGGCTCACGACAAATCATACGAAGCCGCCATCGCGACCGAAGCCGCAGGTATGCAGAACAAATTCTGGGATATGCAGAACCTGCTCTTTAACAATCAGCAGGCTTGGACTGCAGCTCCGACCTATAAGCAGATCTGGAAGGAATATGCGACAAAGATCGGCCTCGATGTTGCTAAATGGGAAAGCGATATGGCCGGTATCGGAGCAAAATCACGAGTCGATGCCGATATCGCCCGAGGCAGGGCGGCCGCGGTCAATTCAACGCCGACGCTATTTATCAATGGCACCGGCATCGCCTATGGTGACATGAATGTGCAGGCACTCAAAGGGATAATCGACGCTGAGCTTGCCAAGAGTGGCCCCGCAGCACCGCCCGCTGCAAATTCCGTTAATCCCGCTGCCACGACAAACGCTGCGAACACGGCCAAATAACAGGCACGCTAAACACCTATGTCCTCTATAGCAACGATCGCCAAACTGCCCCTAGCAGCGGCGATCGTTGCTTTGGCGGGGCTTGCCGATTCGATCTATCTCACGGTTCACCATTACACCGCTGAGCCTGTGCCATGCAGCATTCTCGAGGGCTGCGAGCAGGTTTTGACCAGCTCGTATGCCGAGATCGCGGGCGTGCCGCTTGCCGGTTTTGGCGCGGTCGCGTATTTTGTCGCCTTTTCGCTGGCATTGCTGACCGCATTTGGTGACCGGCGGATGTGGAAACTCTATGGCGCTCAGGCTACGTTAATGGCGGGTTTCTCCGGCTGGCTCATCTATGTGCAGGCAGTATTGATCGGAGCGTTCTGCCAGTTTTGCCTGCTGTCCGCGATCAGCTCCGTTGTTTTGTTTCTTCTCTTTATCGCTTCCCTTTTTATCACTACCAATGGTATCGAACCCGAAAATGCCTGAATCTAATGCTGCCACGTGGGCGAAATGTACAGTGGAGGTTGGGCGTGAGCGTCGCAGGCGGCAACTTGGCAAACGCCGCTGCAATAAGGTAGCTTTAAGAGATTAACTATCAATTTCCACAAAGAAATTAGTGACTCAAGCCATCTTACAACGCGTCGCAAACGGTGATCGCACTGCCGTAGAGGATTGCCTCAAAAAATACGGCGGACTTGTGTGGTCGATCGCTCGCAAGATGCTCAGAAATTCGGATGACGCCGAGGACGCGGTACAAGAAATATTCCTCGATGTCTGGAAGAATGCCGAGCGATTTGACGAGACCAAGTCGTCAGAGACCACGTTTATCGCGATGATAGCCCGACGCAGATTGATAGACAGGATCAGATTCTCGACGCGGCGTATCTCGGCCGACTCGCTCGATGACGTGCTTCTCGAACCATTTACCCGTGCCGACAAAGATATGCAGATGAATCTCGAGGCACAACAGGCCGCTGAAGCGATGCGAAACCTGCGCCCCGAACAGCAGCAGGTGCTGCGGCTCTCGATCGTTCAGGGCATGTCCCACCAGGAGATCGCCGAGGCAACAGGAATGCCGCTCGGCACCGTCAAAACTCACGCACGGCGAGGATTGTTACAAGTAAGAGAGTTAATGGGCCTCGGTGGCTCGCAGCTTTCACAGGAGGTAAGAGTATGACCGAAGAACAGAAAGAATTACTCTTCGACCTCCTTACCAAGAAGGCTATCTACGGCCTCGACGAGGCTGAGGAACGTCAGCTGAACACTCTCGATGCTCACGCCGTCGAGCTTGAATTTAGATCGCTTGAGATCACCGCGGCCGCGATCAGCATGGCCGGCCTCGGACAAGAAGAACCGATGCCCGCCCATTTACGCGAACGGATACTCGATAGCGGCGAGCAATTTGTTGATTCAAAAAGTGAGCCGGTAATTGCGCCTTGGCCGCCGTCGCAAGAGACTGCTGATAAAGCCATAGCTGTAAAAGGCTCCTGGTTCGGATGGCTTGGATGGGCAACGGCGGTCGCGGCTGGCCTTGCCTTGGCCTTTAATATCTGGACAACACGAATGCAGCCGGGCCCGTTAGTAGGGACAGCACCTACTCCGACTGAGACCCCGAAAGTGTTGACCCCGGCCGAACTTCGCGAAGAAATGATCCGCTCCGGTACTGACGTTATCAAGGCAAATTGGGCCGGCGGCAATGTCAAGGAAATAAAGGACGTGACGGGCGACGTGGTCTGGAGCGACGAAAGGCAGGCAGGTTATATTCGGCTAAAAGGATTGCCCATAAAGACCGCGCCGGAATTTTGTTATCAGTTATGGATATTCGATAAGGTCCAGGACAAGGCAACCCCTATCGATGGCGGCACGTTTGACGTCAATGAAGAAGGCGAGATCATTATTCCGATAAACGCAAAGATCAAAGCTAATGGCCCTCAAATGTTTGCGATCACCATCGAACGGCACGGCGGCGTCGTAGTATCAAAACGCGAAAAAATAGCCGCGCAAGCCAAGGTTGAAACTCAGTCGAGCTAGTCCGATCCCATGCGACGGCTATTTCTTTATAAGTACAACGGGTGACTGTTCTGCATCGCGTATCTTCGCATAGAAGGCTCGAACCGAATCGTACTTGTCAGCCGGAACCAGCGTACGGGTCGTCGTCATTCTTCTCGTAAATATCAGCTGTTGCCCCTTGATCTCGTATTTGGTCGAATATCTGCCGAAAGATGAAGTAAGATCGACCGGCGTCGGCGTCTCGTCGACAGCAAATCCAGGTGGAAGCGAAAAGGTCGACGTCTCAGTCATTGCTGATGAATCGATCTCGATCGGACTGCTGCGTTTGGCCTCGGTAAACTCCACATCGCGCCGTCGGCCGACCATCACCGGTTTGAATACAAACAAACGCCCTTGCATGACCTGAGCATAGCGCGGTGCGAGAAACTCGAGGTCGAGGTCAAAACTCGCATCCTCGGGCCGGTCTTTTGTCGTGTGCCTGACCAATTGAGCACCCGTGGCTCCACGGGTTAGCCAGCCTTCAAGCACCTTTCGGTATTCGTTTACCGACAGGTCACGCATCTCACGACGAAACAGCGACGAGGTTTGGCCTTTCGCACGTTCCTGTATCGTACCTTTGACCTCACCTTCGGTTGAGATCGTTGCATCGATACGACGTTCGAGAATGGCATTTTCCGCAGGAACGAGTGGCATTACGGAGAGCCCGCCATTATCACCGGCAATGATCAATGCCTGACTTCCCTGCAAATAGTCCGGCAGATCGCCAACCGGTGTGAATGGATCGGTCGCATCAAATATGAGGAGCCGTCCGAGCTTGTCGTGAGTCATGACCGTCGGCGAAACCGTCGCGTTGCTGACCTTGACGGCAATAATGCAGTGGTTGAACTGTCGTGGGCTCGCCCAATTTGCACGAACAAAATTTGGATCGCCCGAGTAGATCGCGATCGGGTAAGCGTCGATCTTGAGAACTCTTAACAGTGCCCGCATGAGATTGGCCTTGTCCTTGCAGTCGCCATAACCACGGCCCATTACCATCGTTGACGAGCGCGGTTTATAACCATTTCCGTAGCCAACGCCGATGTCGATCGAGATATATTGCAATCCCTGCACATAGGCACCGATCGCCCTGATCATCTCGAACTCAGTCTTTGCATTGGCTGTCAGCTCGCGTGCCTTAGCCGCAACATTATCGTCGATGATGACCTGCGGCTCATGCATCGCGGTAGCCCAACGCGACACGTCCTGCCAATCGGCAAATACCCGCCCGACCGCCTGCGACTTGGAATCGGGCTGATAGTTGATTACGATCCGTGGTGCAAGATTGACCGACGAAGGACTCATCGGCTCCCATTTGATCGGAGCGAGGCCACGCATCTCCCATGTGTAGCTGCTGCCATTTACCTGTGGCTTTACTTCGTTTGTGTTAAATGTAATGCTCGACGCCGTCCAACCGCTGGGCAGGTTGAGGGCATAACGTGACATCAGTGTAGGAAGCCGTGATTGGAAAGCCCATTGGTCCTGATAAAAAAGTGCCGTTTCCTCAGTCACGATCGTATAGCCAAAGACATATCCGGTGTCGACATCCTCCGATCCATCGATCACCTTGACCCGGCCTTCGTTATATACGTCGTCCGTATCTGAGATCATGTCGAGAACGGTTTTCTTGTCGAACTCTTTCGACGTACCGCCGGGACGGATCACCCAAGCCTGCATCTCCTTGACCTTCCCGGTGCTGACCAAATAGAAGGCCCGGGCGATCGCGTGCTCCTTGCCCTCGCGTGAAAGCAATTTAACGGCGTAATTCTCCGTCGTGGTCAGCCTGCCATCGTTATTTAAAGAGACCAACTGCTCATCATGCAGCACCACCGCGGGCACGTCCTTTTCATAACCTGGTACCGCCATCGACGAAGCCTGTCGCAACCATGTCGGCGGGTCTTCAGCAAAGACCGCCGAAGTTCCAACAATAAATAGCAGAACGAGAGTTACAAATGATTTTTTCATCGACATAGATCCTTTATACAGGTTCCTTTGAAAAAAGGATTGCTTTGGTGTCTGCGGCATGAACGGAATCAAACAGCCGCTTGACGACACCGTATTGCGAAGAATCGATGTTCAGCAGCGACTTGATCCCGAACGTAAATGTCCTGGAATACTTCAAGGACTTTCGGTCAGTGGATAGCTCCGTCTTGCTCTCAAACAATGCATTGCTAAATCCATCGGCGATCCTTTCAGGTTGATCGATCGATTCGGATCTCAGCCCATTCGGCAGCACGATATTGACCTCATCTTCCTCTTTCCACGGAAAATCAAAAAAGATGTCATATTGACGAGATCCTTTAATGAACTTTGGATCCGTGCCACGTTCGAAAATATTTGGCTGTAATAGTAACCGTCGCCCGGTCTGTTGTGCATAGGATGGCAACTTGAGACGAAAGACGTATGTAAACGGAAGTTCGGGATCTGTCACATTGCTGATCGAAATATCTGAGACCTCCGCCGTATCCATCGACCATTTTTTCACTAGTGCGATCAACAACTTCTCACGCTCTGACGATCCCAATTCGTCGTTTCTCTCTTTATGGATCGCTCCGATGTGCCCGAAAAACTCCATCCGCACCTCACCTTCAAGACTGCCGTCCGGAGTGAGATTCAAGGTAGCGGTTCGTTTCTGAAGTGATTGCTCGGGGCTGGATCCAGGGGTATTAACAAATACCGGCAATTTTGGATCCGAAATAAGTGCGACCTGATTCTCGACCGTTGACGGTAGCATTCCGAACGGGATGTAACGGCTCGATGGTGAGAGAAACCGCCACTCATTGTCGATCCGGACAGCCAGGATCTCAGTGCGATTGAAATACCGATTCCCATTTCGCCTTTCGAACACCGGTTCGGTACTAGTAGAGACATTGACCACCCTCGGGTCAAAACCAACCGCCTTGAGCATTGCCGCGCAAAGCATCTCAATATCGTGCCAATATCCTCGCCCGGTTTTCAACACATCAGCCGACGAGCGATTTTCCTTTACGTCCTTGAGCTGATCCGGCTTGATCCCCGAGGTGTCATCCCAAATATTCACGATCTTGCTTCGGCAATAGTCGTATATGCGCCGCACCTTTTCAGCATCGTTAGCCGAACCCGCAACGATCTCGGCAGCTTTTCGCTTTACATCATCATTTGCATTCAACCAGGATGAATGGTCTGCAAAGGTTCTATTCCCGGCTACACCCCAATATTCCCCAGGAGTCGCATTCTCATCGCCATCTTCGTAGTAGATCAGCATCCAAGGCTTCACGCGGTATTCCGAAGGCATGTGCGGCTCTCGTTTGATAGCTGGAATATCCTTCAATTCAAGGCTATAGAATCCATCCCGCTCCTTTTGAAATGAACTCGTCACTTTGAACGAGTGTATCCTCATCCCAAATCTGGGGAGCATAAGCTGCTTGACATAGTATTTGACACGTTGAACCGGTATATCTCGCGCAAGATCAAGTCTTACGAAGAAATTGAGAACATTGTCCTTCACTTCTTTCCACCGGTATTCAACAATTGACCCGACCTCAACCCCCGGCAGAACGAAGGATTTTGCCTTCACCTTGATCCCGTCACCCTTAACTGCGTCCTTGTCGAAAATATCCTGCGATCTAAGTTCGACAAATGTGCCATCGGATTTCGTCGTTCTGGCCGCGATGTCCCGAATGGATATCTCGATATCCTGATCGGAGAATTTGCCGTAATAAAGATCGATCTTGCTATTCTCATCCCGACCCTTTTCTGTAAAGATCTTGACCCTGACGTAATGGCTCATTACGTTACGAAAGCCCGTTCGCCCGGAGTACTCATCTGCGGTTCGCACCTCCCAGTAAAGCACCTCTGCGTTTGCGTCGGCTTCGACCCTTGGCACTCTCATATCCATTTCAGCCTTGGTAATGGCAGGCCAATCCTGTGCCGAGGCAAAGCCGCACAGTACCACCAAAACGGACGCGATTTTAAGCAAAGACCTCATGGTTTTTTCTACATCATCGGCTACTTCTGGCGCAGCACCACAGAATGTGTATCGCTCTTGTGAAACGCGTCGAAAAGATTTTTGAGCGGCGTATATACGCTGGATTTGAAAAGGACATTGCCGCCGCCGCCAAATCTAAACTTGCGTACATATTTGAGCTTATTATTTGCGGCATCGATCCCGATCGAGATGCTCAGAAAACCAACTTTCGACGAATCGGATATCTCGGCAGGAGTTTCGGCATTCTCAAGTTCGAACCCCTTTGGAAGCTCGATCTCAACATCATCCGTCTCGGACCACGGATGATGAAAGAAGATGTCGTGCCTGCGGGTTGCGGCTGAAAAGACCGGATTGGTGCCGTAGGTAAATACTCCGGGATGCAGAAAAATACGCTTACCTGTCTTCTGAGCATAATTAGGCACGCGAAGCTTATATTCGTAAACGAACGGCTTCTCCGGATCGGTCAAATTTTCGATACCTATGGCGGTGACCTCTGCCGTACTCATCGTTTCCTTGACCTTTTCTTTTAGGGTTTCCTCACGTTTATTGTCGGAATCCTTGTAATTGTCCAGTTTGTATTGATTAGCAAGATGGCCGCTGTACTCGGTTCTGACCGTTCCCTCAAGAGTTCCATCCTCCAACAATTTAAATCTTCCCGTTCGTTTGGCCTCACTCTTTTCAGGCGTCGAATACGGTGTCTCGCGCGTCAGAAAATCTTTATATCCGAGAAGTATGACCGACGTATCCTCTTCCTTCCACTCAAGCAAGCCGTATGGCACAAACTTGTCACCGGGGGCATAGTATTTCCAATTGCCGTTAACTTTGACTGCAACTCCTGAGAAATGGATGAACGAAGTGTGAGCCTGCTGCGGATTAAAGAACTTCTCACTACGATCTCCTCCAAAGGCGAGGCGCGTCTCCAGCCCGAGGGCCGACGTTAGCGAAGCGAAAAGCTCGTTAATATCAATGGTCGTACCTTGAAGCTTTTTATAAGTGTCGTTGGTAGATTTGTTAGGTTTGATCTCCTTTTTCTCATCGTCGGTTAGCGAAGCGTCAAAGGTAATATTCTTTACTCTCGTCTTACAAAACTCGAATATCTTTGCGATCTGGTCGTCCGGCGCAGTCGCTCCGGCGGTGATCTGTGCTGCGGCAGCCTTGATCTCTTTACCCGGTTTCAGTGTGTCCTTTACGTCAAAGACGCGAACAATATAGCCGCCGGCCCTCGACCAGAAATCCATTGCATCGCCCTTTAGATCGTCGGTGTAATACAACAGCAACCAGGAGCGGATCTCATCTTCCGGCGGCATAAAAGCTTCCTCTTTTATCGCCGGAACATTTTCTAGTGTCGCGCGGTAATAATTGTCCTTATCCTTAATGAACTTGTTATCGTTCATGTTGAAGGTTATGTACCGGACATTGTTTGCGGGGCGGAAATAATAGCTGATCTTCTGGATCGGAACATCATGCTGGAATTTCATCCGCATATTGTTTGCCGATCCGTAGTCGTAAACTTCCTGATATTTATATTCGACGATCACGCCAGGCTCGATATTTGGCACGGCAAAGGATTTGGCCTTTATCTTTATCTTGTCCTGCTTAGCGATCTCACGTTCGAAAACATCGGCCTTGGCCAGCTCAACGATCGAACCATCGGCCTTGATGACCCGGGCCTTGATATCCTTGATCCTGAGATCGTTGGTGTACGGAATGTCGACCTTGCTGTATTTTTCACGGCCTTTCTCGGTAAATACCTTAACCCTGATCCAGTGTTTCATCACCATTCGGTCGATGCCTTCGTCATCAACCCGGACCTCCCAGAAGATAACCTCCGCATCGGCTCCCGGCTCGACCGACGATGTTTTCAACTGCAGTTCAGCTGGTGTGACCGGCCGCCAGTCTTTATCCTGGCCAAAAGCGGCAAAAGCAGCCACACAACTAACGGCGAGGAGCGTAAGTGCTCTCGTGCACCTTGTGGAAAGTAAATTCATAGTTACCTCTCAAATTAATAGCTTACCCAAAAAGGCGGTTCGGGAGTCATGGTAAGCAAACCATCGAATAAACACCTGTGTCCAAAGCCGCTGTGTCCGTTCCCCGACTAAAGACAAGCGGCTTGGATTAACAAGCCGGGAAATGCGTTGTATATTATTATATAGGGAATTCTTGTAGATTTAGCAAGAAAATCATTATCTGGAGATAAAGTTTAATGTCCGTAGATCATAGTAAGATACGAGAGCTGCTAGGCTCCGATGCCGACAGACTGCTTGGACACGTTTGCACAACGATACCAAAAGAGAATCTGCATCTGCCCGGCGGTGATTTCGTAGACCGTGTTTGGATGAATTCCGATCGGACCCCGAGCGTATTGCGGAGCCTTCAGACGCTAAACGACAACGGTCGCCTGCGTGGCACTGGTTATTTGTCGATATTGCCGGTCGATCAAGGGATCGAACACTCTGCCGGTGCGAGTTTTGCACCGAATCCGATGTATTTCGACCCCGAAAACATCGTCAAGCTGGCTATCGAGGGCGGCTGCAACGCCGTTGCCTCAACCTATGGCGTACTCGGTTCGGTCGCACGTAAATATGCTCACAAGATACCGTTTATTGTCAAAATAAATCACAACGAGCTTTTGACATACCCCAATCAGTTCGATCAGGTGATGTTTGGCACGGTCGAGCAGGCGGCGAACATGGGCGCTGTCGCCGTCGGTGCGACGATCTATTTTGGGTCGGATCAATCGACGCGGCAGATCACGGAGGTAGCCGAGGCGTTCGCTTACGCACATGAGCTTGGCATGGCGACAATTCTCTGGTGCTATCTGCGAAACTCGAAATTCAAAGGCCCCGATGGCGACATGCACACTGCGGCCGATTTGACTGGACAAGCCAATCACCTCGGTGTCACCATCCAGGCTGACATCATCAAGCAGAAGCTGCCCGAGAGAAACGGCGGTTACAACATGCTCAACACCGAGAGCAGCTACGGCAAGACGAATCCGAAGATCTACTCGGAGCTTACGACCGACAACCCGATCGACCTCGTGCGTTATCAGGTGGCAAACTGTTATATGGGACGTGCCGGGCTGATCAATTCCGGCGGCGAGTCAAAAGGCGAGAGCGACCTCGCGGACGCGGTCCGCACGGCCGTCATTAACAAACGCGGCGGCGGCACCGGACTGATCTCCGGCCGCAAGGCCTTTCAGAGACCGATGGGAGAAGGCGTCGAATTACTGAATGCGATCCAGGACGTGTATCTCTCAAGCGAAATAACGGTCGCATAGTGAAGTTGAAAAAGCCTGCGCGTGAGCAAGGGCGTAACACTCAAGTTGAGTGTTACGCCCTTGCTCACGCGCGGGCTTTTGCATTTTCGGTGCTTACTTCATTGAGTAGCTTCGATGAACGATCTGGATCCACATGTCCGTTTTTATAAAACCGGTTCCAGCATCTTTGAATTTTTCGGGCAGCCCTGCCTTCTTTAGATCATCGAGCGATTTACCTGCCTTCATCCCGTCCTGGATTATCTTTGTCGAATCGACCAGGAGCGAATGATATGCCTGTAGGTCGGCCATGGTCGCGAGCGGGCCGTGGCCGGGGATCAGCTTGGCGTCGGCCGGAATCGTTTTCATCAGCGACGCAATATTGTTGATCAAGCCCTGCACGCTGCCGCCGCTGTCGATATCGACGAACGGGAATCGGCCGACAAAGAAGTCATCGCCGAAGTGAACGACGTTTGCATTCTTGAAAAAGACAACCGTATCGCCGTCGGTGTGCCCGTTGGGATAATGAACGAGCCTGATCTCCTCGCCATTGAGATGTATCGACATCGACTGGCTATATGTGACTATCGGCAAGGCGTGAGCGGCGTAGGCAGGGGTCTTGGTGCCAAAGATCATCGGTGGATCGAGCAGCCGTTTGCGGACGTTGTCGTGTGCAACTATGACCGATTGCTGCTTGCCAAAGAAGTCATTCCCCTCGGTATGATCGCCGTGCCAATGCGTGTTCAGGATAAAACGCGGTGTCGCCGAGCCCAGATCTTTGAGCGCTTCGCTTAGCTTCTGGCTGACGGCTTTGTAGTCGTCGTCGACGATCAGAATTCCCTCAGGCCCGACCACTGCTCCAACGTTACCGCCGCGTCCCTGCAGCATATAGACGTTACCGTTGACCTTTTGAGTTTTGACGGTCACGTCCTGTTTGTTGGCAAAATGGCTATTATCGCCATGGGCCAAGACAGAAAAAGTTAAGAAATTTGTGATTAAAAACGTCGCGATCATCCGTTGCATTTTCCTATCTCCAGTCGTAAATTGTAGGCGCTCGAGAATTTTATCAAATTTATTTGCATCCGGCTTGGATTCCGGTGCGAAGAAAATAGCGCTTAACCAAGCATCAAGGAGGAAAAGGAATGAAGAGGTCAATATTATTGTTTTTTGTGCTCGTACTCGGCGTCGGAGCGCTTTCCGTGTCGGCTCAGGACAAGTCACTTTACACGCGGCTCGGTGGGTATGATGCACTAGCGGCGGTGACTGACGATTTTCTCGGACGACTCGCCACCGACAAGGCGCTAGGCAAATTTTTTATCGGACTCAGCAGCGACTCTAAGACAAAAGTGCGTCAGCACGTCGTTGATTTTCTGTGCAAAGCCACCGGCGGGCCCTGCGCGTACACCGGACGCGATATGAAGCTCGTTCACACAGGGCTGATGATCGACAAAAAAGAGTGGGACGCGAGCGTAAAGCATCTAGTCGCGACGCTCGATAAATTCAAAGTGCCTGAGAGAGAAAAAGGCGATGTCCTCGGTGCCGTTGGGCCGCTCGAAAGGGATATTGTCGAGAAGAATTAGTAGTCGTGCTAAAACGGCGGCTTCATGCCGCCGTTACGCTCAGTTAAGGAAAGGATTTGTCGCCCGTTCGTGACCGACTGTAGTCTCTGGCCCATGACCGCAATAAGCAATAAAGTCGTCGTCTAAAGATAGAACATTCTCCTTTATCGATGTGATCAGCAGTTCGTGATCGCCGCCCGGCAAATCAGTTCGGCCGATCGTCCCGCTAAACAAACAGTCACCTGTAAAGACGGCCCGTTCATTTTTCTCGACCAGGACAATGTGCCCGAGCGTGTGCCCCGGACAATGGCGTATCTCAAACCTTAGATCGCCGACCGCAAGGATCTCGCCATGTACAACATGCCGAGTGACCTCCGGCGGATCGTCGTAATCAAATCCCATAGCGACAAGCTGGTGCGGCGGTATCCCCATCGCGAGCGGCTGTTGCTTTAGCGAGTAATACAGAGGCTCCTCGTCCTTGTGCAGCAAGATCTCAGCGTCAGGAAAATTATCATGCATGAACCGCGTCCCGCCAATGTGGTCAAGATGCCCGTGGGTGAGAAAGATCGCAGAAAGCTCAAGGCCGTTGTTTATGACAAATTCGACAACCTCCGGCGAAGCCTCTCCGGGATCGATACAGATCGCTTTGCCGGTATTCTCGCACGCCACGATCCTCGTGTTCTGCTGAAACGGCGTTTGTACAAATTGCTCAATTATCATTACCGGTAAGTCTATCGATGTAAGGAACAGCGTCAAAGTCTCCGTCACGGCGATCCCGAAGAACAAATAATATCGCGTCCCGATAGGTCTTCTCATCGGGAACGCCGTTGAAACAAGGCATCTCCTTTTCGGTTAAGCTCAGGTAGCTGTTCAGGCAACTGAGCAACATCCAGAGCAGTATCTCGTCACGTTTGCCGAGCGGATTGTGCTTGATAATGCTCTCGCGATCCTCGTAGATGCCGTCGCAGATGCGAGTGAATTCTGCCTCGCTGATCGTGGTCATATCTCTTCTTCAAACATCACGTATCGCGGAGCGTGCATCCCAACCTTTTCGTAAACCGTCTGGGCATGGCGATTTTCAGTCTCGGCATAAAGCCGAAAGCCGCAGACATTTCCTTCGCTCTTGGCCCGGGCCTTCAAGAAATCATAAAGCTGGCTGTAGATCCTCTGTCCGCGTGCTTCCGGCAAAATGTAAACGCTCTGGATCCACCAGAACCAAGCGTTGCGCCAGTCACTCCATTCGTATGTCACCATCAAGCAACCGGCCAAACGCCCGTCGTTCTCCGCAACGACATAAAAGCCCTTTTTCGGGTCATCGAACACTGCCGCGACGCCGTTCGAGATCGTCTCGTCAGCGAGACGTTTCCCTTCAGTCTCAAACGCCATCGCTTGATTAAACGCCGCTATCGAGTCGGCATCTTTGGTCTGAGCGATCCTGATATTCATATCGAGCCTTGACGAAAACGAAGCCGTCCTCTAGCCTAAAATGTTTTATGCAAAAGCCCGTGCGTAAGCAAGGGCGATACGCAAAACGTTGAATTTTTCGCCCTTGCCAAGGCGCGGGCCTTTGCAATACATGAAACTACGCATACTTTATCACGGCAACTGTTTTGACGGCGTTTCGTCGGCCGCGATCTTTACTAAATTTTATCGGGCGAGGGTCCATCCTGAAGCTGAGGTCTTCTATACACCGACGATGCATAGGGCAGGTAATGCGTTTGATCGCGAGCAGTTTGACGGCGATGAGAATGCGATCGTCGATTTCAAATACTGCCCGGACGAGCGGCTGACTTGGTGGTTCGATCATCATCAGTCAGCGTTTCTTTCGAAGGAAGACGAGCAGCATTTTCTGGCCGACACCTCGGGGCAGAAGTTTCTCGATACGGAGAGCAAATCCTGTGCGGAATTCATCGCACGCGTTGCCAAAGACAAGTACGATTTCGAGGACGAATCGCTCGCCGAGCTGATCGAATGGGCACACATCATCGACGGTGCTCTCTACGAATCACCGGCCCAGTGCGTCGAGCTTCGCTCATCGGCCTTGAAACTGATGCAGGTGATCGAGGGCGAGAAGGACCCAGCGTTTGTCGAGCACATCATACGCCTCCTCACCCACAAAACGCTAGCCGAGATCGTCGAAAGCGACGAGATACAGGCGAAATTGACGCCCATACTGGAAAAGCACTGGAGCACGGTCGAGCTGATAAAAGAGCGTTCGATGTATGATCGCGGAGTCGTTACTTTTGACCTCACGGATACTGGCATCGACGGATACAACAAGTTCATTCCCTACTATTTCTTCCCTGAGACGACCTACAACGTCTCGCTTACGCAAAGTGATTTCCGGACAAAGATCTCAGTCGGCTCAAACCCATGGTCGCCACGACCGCGTACTCACAACATCGCCGAGATCTGCGAACGCTACGGGGGAGGCGGCCATGCAGTTGTTGGCGCCGTTTCTCTAAAACGCGACGATCTGGAGTTGGGTAAAGGGTATATGCGGGAAATAATCGAGCAATTACAGTTCGAAGAATAGTTGCACATCAAAGCATCATTCGAATGATGTTTTGATGTTGTATCTTAGTAGAAACAAGTGTATTCTTTTCGCATGAGAACCACCCTTACAATTGAAGATGATGTGGAATTTGGCTTAAAGCGAATGCAACAATCTGAGCCTAACAAACCCTTTAAGGTGCTTGTAAATGAGGTGCTCCGTAGAGGCTTGCAGTCGCCAAATAAGACAAAAAGTAAGGTTCCCTTTAAAGTAAAGTCGCGTCCTATGGGACTCCGTAAAGACCTCAATTTTGACAATATTGAAGAGGTGCTCGATATTCTCGAAGGAGTGAATCGGAGATGATACTCCCCGACGTCAATCTTTTGATCTATGCCTACGACGAGCAATCGCCATTTTATAAAGTTGCCGCTAAGTGGTTTGAGCACCTTATGGAATCTGAGCAGGTCTTTCTTTCCTGGCATACGATCACCGGGTTTATTCGGATCACAACGAATCCGAGGGCGTCAGATGATCCCTTTTCTATCCGAGAGGCGATAGCCGTGGTGGGCGAATGGTTGGCACGCGACAACGTTCACCTTACAAATCTTGACAAGGCAAATTGGCCGCTATTTTCCAGAATGCTGGCTGAGGGTCAGGCTAGCGGCAATCTGGCGATGGACGCACATCTCGCAGCGATGGCAGCGTCGTGTGGGGCAAGGATTGCTACTACGGACAAGGATTTTTCACGATTTCCCGGTCTTCAAACGGTAAATCCTTTTCAGTCGTAACAGGACAAAATGATCGGAACAAAAAAAGCGGGCCGCAAAGCCCGCCTTTCTTTTGACGAGGATCGTGCAAAAATCAGCCTTTTGTGTAAACACGAGTCGAGGTCGTAGTGCCCTGCATTCCTGTGGACTCGACTGTCACCGTCAGCGATCTGCCATCGGCACCTAGTTCAAAGGTCTGCTTTGTTGAGTTCCTAAAATCACCGTTCGGCGTGTTCATTGTGAAAGAACGGCTTGTCACCAACTTCGAGCCATCCCATTTCGAGCCCGAGGTGACCGGCACCGTATTCTGGCCCATCGTCTGGTCGGCTGTAGTTTCTTTACCCAAAGGAAATGTCTGAGGGCCGCCGGCACCGCCACCGCCGAATCCACCCCCGCCCCCGCCTGCGGGACGAGCGCCCCCACCTCCGCCTCCAGGAGGGCCTCCTGCCGGAGCACCGGAAGCCGGAGCGATATTCTTGGTCGTTGTTTCGATCTTGATGTCGGTCGCCGTCTGCGTAACTGTGATCGTTTGCGATTCGATCCTCGCTTTTTCACGATCGGTGAGTTTCGATTTTGCGAGGTCTAGGTTCCACTTGCCGCTAAAATCCGCCGGCGCCTTTTGCGCCGACACCGCAAATGCCATCGCGAGCAACGCACACGCTGCCGCGAAAACAAAATTCTTCTTCATAAAAATAGCTCCTGTCAGTCTTGAGATTTGAATTATCCGCCTGATAAGACGCAATTCTAGCTCAATTGGTTCTGTCCAATGTGTAAAGAATTGTAAATCCTATCCATCGGCCGCAGCTTCCTCACGCTTGTGCAGCTTGCTGTGCGAATAGCTGTAGAAGAAATAGATAACAAAGCCGACCAATAACCAGATGCCAAATCGGATCCAATTGGTGATGCCAAGCTCGGTCATCAGCAACGTACAGCACATCACACCTAGCACAGGGATCAGCGTCAGCCTCTTAACAAAGCACAAAACTGCCATTACGAGCGAAAAGATCGCAAACGCAAAGTAGGGTACCTTGTGATAAAAAGCGGCCTCTTCGGTCGATGTGTAATCTGTAAAAAATGTCCTGAGAGCCTCACCGTTAAAGTAATACAGGGCTCCCGCGATGAGTATAAACAGCACCGGCACAATAAATTGCGAATTGATATACGGCACAAAACGCTTTTGCCCGGCAAATTCCTTGTCCTTGACAAGTACGCCGGCGCAGACGATCACAAATGCGAACAGCGTCCCAATGACCGAGAGATCGGTGACCTCCGACAGGTTCATGAACAGGGCAGGGATCGCGACCAGAAAGCCAGTCAAAATGGTCGAAAACCACGGCGTGCGAAATCTCGGATGAATCGATGAAAATATCTTCGGCAGCAGGCCGTCGCGGCTCATCGCCATCCATAGACGCGGCTGGCCGAGTTGGAAAACAAGTAGAACGGTCGCGATAGCGACGATCGCACTCACCGCGATGATGCCCGAAACCCACGGAATATTTACGCCCTCGGGACCGAAAACAAATGCCAGTGGATCGCCAACGGCAAGCTTGGTGTACGACACCATACCTGTCAGCACGAGTGCAAGTATCACATACAACACAGTACAAATAAGCAGCGAATAGATCATTCCCCGAGGGAGCGTCTTATACGGATCTTTGCATTCCTCGGCAGTCGTCGAGAGAGCGTCGAAACCAATATACGCAAAGAATACGGCTGACACGCCGGTCATCACGCCGCCAAAACCATTTGGTAAAAACGGACTCCAGTTCGCCGTATTGACGTAAAATGCACCGAGAATAATGACGAGCAGAATGATCGCCAGCTTAACGGCAACCATGATGTTTGAGGCAGTTTTCGATTCGCGAATACCTATATAGACCAACACCGTAATTAGAAATACGATCCCCAAAGCCGGTAGATCGGCCACTATCGGGAAACCACTGAGCTGCGGAGCAGTCGTCCATGCGGAATGCGCGTCAAGTTGAGCACAGGTCACAACAGCGTCCTTTGCTTCGCAGGCCGCACGCAGGCTTTCGACGGTTGCCGAACCGCCAGACATCGCTGCACTTACGGCGTCAAAGCCGAGGCCAGCCGTCCGAAAATCCATCGTGTAATTGAGCGGAATGTTTATCCCGTTATTGGCCAAAAGACTCGTAAAATAATCACTCCACGAAATCGCAACGGCGATGTTTCCAATGGCATACTCAACAAGCAAGTCCCAGCCGATGATCCAAGCGAGAAGCTCGCCAAACGAAGCGTACGCATACGTATAGGCCGAACCGGCAATAGGTATCTTCGACGCGAATTCCGCATAGCACAAGGCAGCAAAACCGCACGCAATCGCAGCAAAAACAAAGAGAATAACAACACCGGGCCCGCCGCGATTTGCGGCATTACCGACCATTGCAAAGATTCCCGCGCCAATGATAGCCGCAATGCCAAGCATCGTCAGATCAAACGTCCCGAGCGAACGCCTCAACCCTGTTCCCGCGGTCTCAGCATCAGCAAAGCCCTGCGCCGCATCTGCCTGTATCTGTGCAATAGATTTTTTGCGAAATAATGAGTTAGCCATAGTATTTTAGTCTGTCAAAAACCGACGGGTGAGCGATGACGAAAGGCAAGACGGTCTGAGAAGTCATTACCTGTGACTTGCCACTCGTTACTTTTTTCCCACGTTTCGGCAGATTCTGACCCAAATTCATTTCAGATGCAAGTCTTTGCGGGTCGCTAGAGTTTCGCTTTTGTCGGCGAGTCGGGTACGATGCGCATGATGCGGTCGTCTTCTTTGGCGGGCGTGCCGCGGCCGTCGCGGTTTGAGGTGGAGAAATAGATCGCACCGTCGGGGCCTTCTTCCATTTCGCGGATTCGGCCGAAGGTGTTGGAGAGTAGATCCTCTTGCCGGACGATTTTGCGTCCGTCGAGCACTACGCGGATGATCTTGGCGCCGCGGAGGCAGCCGAAGAAGAAATTACCTTTGAATATCGGGAACTGCGAGCCATTGTAAAACATACCGCTAGCAGGGGCACACGCCGGGCTGTATTCGAGGAGCGGCGAAACCATTCCGTCGCGTTTTTCGGTGTGGTGGATCTCGGGCCAGCCGAGATTGGCTGCGCGTTCGACGAGGTTGAATTCGTCGCCGCCTGAGCCTTTGCCTTCGAAAAAGCTTGGGCCGTGTTCGGTTTGAAACATCGAGCCCGTTCCGGGCTGCCAAGCCATGCCTTGCGGGTTGCGATGGCCGTATGACCATATCTCGGGCCGCGCACCGGGCGTCTTTACAAAGGGATTGTCCTGCGGGATCGTCCCGTCGTCATTTAGCCTTAGCGTCTTGCCGCCGAGCGAATCCATCTTTTGAGCCTGATTCCAATCGGTCGCATCACCGGTCGCGACATACAGCTTGCCATCCGGGCCAAAGCGGCATCGCATGCCCGCGTGATTCGGCGCTCCGGGAATTTCGTCGATGATGACCCTGGGCTCGGTAAACTTGCCGCTCGAAAATTTGTAGCGGACGACCTTGACGCGTTTGCCGTCGCGATTGTATGCGTAGCCGAGATATAGAAACGAGTTCTTTGGAAATTCAGGGTGGAGCGTGATGTCCATCAGGCCGCTCTCGCTCGATGGCTCGACGTCAGGCACAGTGAAGACGCTCTCGGCTTGCAGCTTACTGCCCTCGATGATCCGCACACGGCCCGGACGCTCGGTAAAAAGCATGTCCTTATTCGGCAGCCAAGCGAAGCCCCAAGGCACTTCGAGGCCGCTCGCGACCGTTTCGACGCGAAATTGCACACCGTCGATCGTCGTGATCACAGTCGTCTCGGCCATCCCCGCCGGCGCACACGCGGCAGCGAGCAGCGCGATGAAAAAGAGTATATTGCGAAACCGAGTCATCTCTATTAGACGACGATAGTCAGGATTCTCTTCCCAGTCAAACGTGTCGGTCGCTATGAATCGGCAAATGTGCGGGCGGGATGATATTGACACCTTCGGGGAATGTGTCAGGCTCACGGGACTCGGTGACGACGCAATTCCGGCCTAGGCCCTTTGCCTCGTACAGGCTGCGGTCGGCTCGTGCCATGAAGCTCTCGACCGTATCGTGCTCACGCAACTCGGTGACGCCAAAGCTCGACGTAACAAATATCCTGTCCGCTTCGTGCTCGACGATCAGTTCCTCGACAGCTTTGCGAAAACTCTCCGCGACACACACCGCGCCATTGATATCGGTGTGTGTAAGCAGCAAACCAAATTCTTCGCCGCCGAGCCGCGAGAGCATGTCATTCTGCCGCGTCATGGCGCGACAAGTGGCAGCCAGTTCTTTGAGCATGCGATCACCGCCCGGATGGCCAAATGTGTCGTTGACCTTCTTAAAATGGTCGATATCAAATACGACAACCGACAAAGGGATCTCATGCCGCTGGCTGCGGTTTATCTCGAGAGCTGCCCGGTCAAAAAAGGCTCTTGTATTGCTTAGGCCAGTGAGATAATCGGTGGTGGCGAGCCTTTCGAGTTCGACCTGAGTGGTCTCGAGTTCCTCTTGCAGGCGCTGGCTGTTGAGCACCATGTAAGTAAATGTCCACAAGACCGCAAAGAGATTGAAGAATAGAAACGAAAGAGATTGGATCCAACTAGGTACAAAGATATGATCGATCGGCACCGCGTAGGTCGCCACGCCGCGCATGAAAAGGACGAACGAGAAGCCACCGAATATGACAGCCGCAAAACGGTGTACGAACCGCTTCGCATGCTTCGGGATCGCAATAAACTCCCACGATGAGAAGGCCGCGATCGTGCCCGTGATCATCGCGAGACAGACGATACGCATCACCACGCTGTCGGCCAGCTGCGTAAAATAGGTCGACGAGATGAGGTGCAGAGCGATCATCACGACATTCAAATGCACTCGCCCCGGGCGGCCGAGAAACAGCCTTACACCGTGAAGCGCGGCAAGCAATCCGACAACCGAAACTAAGTTGCTCAAGGTAATGGTAACAAAATCGGGTAAAACGCCACGAAAAATGATCGCGATGAAGCCTGACGCAGCAACTAGATTGCCAGCGGTCCACCAACCGAATCCGGCATACGTTTTGTTCGCACGCCACGCAGCAAGCATAGCAACGCTCAACGTTGCCGTGATCAGGATCAGCAGGATCGAGAGTGTATATAGGTCTAGTACGCGATCAGTCATTAAAGCCGGAATCGCCTCGGAGAAATCGAGGCCACAGAACATGAGATTTGCGAGGGCACTGGGAAGTACGGCGAGATGCCGCAGAAAAAATTATAACCTATTGATCGAACGTATTGAAACAAAAAAATGTCGTCTCAGGGTAGCCTTTCGAGAGCCGATCTGGTCCAATCATACGGTTTCTTTACGACCGAGACGGCTTTGGAAAAGAACGAGCGTTTCTTTGGGCGTTCAGACTGTCCAACATAACCCGTCTCAACGCTCGCGTAGCCGTACGGAACGATCGGGTGATCCGCGGGCAGCTTTGCGTCTTGAGCCAACAAAACCTTGTCGCGCCGCACAGGGGCAATCCTGGTGCCCGATCTCGCTGTTTGCTTTATTCTGGGTACATCCAGCATGGGATCTCGTTTTGGCTCAGTATTGACAAAAGACGGCGGGCCAGAACGATAGACAACGATTGCGTCGTCTGCTTGGTCACCCATCGCCGCCGGTGTCAATACGGTCTCTCGAACCGGAGCGATCGCAGATACGTCCGGCGAACCATCGAGAGTGGTGTAGGCCACAAACCCGATCTGTAATATGGAGACGACAAGTATTCCTAACATCGGCCTTTTCATTGCTCAACGTCACCTCATTTCAGTGTTAAAGAATGTTCAAACATTCACAAACGTTAGTATACCATCAACGGCGAAAGGTTGTTAGGAGATCGAAAATAGCTCGCGAGATCCATCTGCGTTCTGGGCAAACTCGAGTCATTTAGCTAGAATCGGTGAAAGCACGTTTTCAGGGGAGCGAGCCAGCTGAGAGTTGTCCGCCGAATCGGACATTACCCTAAAAACCTGACGCGGATAATGCCGCCGGAGGAAGAAAAACATGGAACAGTCGCCAGTTGTCAGTGGTCAGCCGTCAATGGAAAAAACGAGCGATGAGGTAAAGCTGCCTGCTTCGCACAAGATCTATGTCGAGACGAACGGCTCGACGATCGATCAAACCAAACACAATTTACGCGTACCATTTCGCGAGATCGCTCTGTCACCTTCGCGAGAGATGGACGGAACGGTGATCGAGAATGAGCCGGTGAGGGTATATGACACGAGCGGCGTTTGGACGGATCCGGCGGCGAAGTGTGATGTTCGGGAAGGCTTGCCGCCCTTGCGTCGCGATTGGATCGTCGGTCGCGGTGATGTCGAGGAGTATCAGGGCCGCGAGATCGTGCCGCAGGACAACGGTTACCTGACCAGAGGCGCCGAGGAAATTGCCCGCATTAGGGAGCGTGGAGCTCTTGAGGAATTCCCGGGCCTCCGGCGCGCACCGCTCCGGGCAAAAAATGGCGCGTGCGTAACCCAGATCCACTATGCGCGCCAAGGCATTGTTACTCCTGAAATGGAGTACATTGCGATCCGCGAGAACCTGGGACGGCAAGCTGCGTTTGACCACCTTCAACTCTCAGAACGCAGCGACCGCTCGTCGCTAAATCATCAGCACAAGGGAGAGAGCTTTGGAGCCTCGATACCAGAATTTGTTACGCCCGAATTTGTCCGCGAAGAAGTCGCTCGCGGGCGGGCGATCATCCCTGCCAACATCAATCATCCCGAATCCGAACCGATGATCATCGGGCGGAATTTCCTCGTCAAAATTAACGCAAATATCGGCAATTCGGCAATCGCTTCGACGATCGAAGAAGAGGTCGAAAAGATGCGCTGGTCCACATTGTGGGGAGCCGATACGGTGATGGATCTGTCAACGGGCAAGAATATCCACGCGACCCGCGAATGGATATTGCGGAATTCGCCCGTACCGATCGGCACAGTTCCCATCTATCAAGCTCTTGAAAAAGTGAACGGCAAGGCCGAGGATCTGACATGGGAAATTTATCGCGACACACTGATCGAACAGGCTGAGCAGGGCGTCGATTATTTCACGATCCACGCGGGAGTTCGTCTTCCCTTTATTCCGCTGACCGCAAAACGCACGACGGGAATCGTTTCACGGGGCGGCTCGATCATGGCGAAGTGGTGTCTCGCCCATCACGAAGAAAGTTTTCTCTACACTCGTTTTCGTGATATTTGCGAGATTATGCGGACATACGATGTTTCGTTCAGTTTGGGTGACGGATTGCGTCCGGGTTCGATTGCCGATGCTAACGATGAAGCTCAATTTGCCGAACTCGATACGCTTGGCGAGCTGACCAAGATCGCGTGGGAAATGGATTGCCAGACGATGATCGAAGGCCCGGGGCACGTCCCGATGCACCTCATCAAAGAGAATATGGACAAGCAGTTGGCGGTCTGCGGCGAAGCACCTTTTTACACGCTCGGACCGCTTACCACCGACATTGCGCCCGGTTACGATCACATTACATCGGGGATCGGAGCGGCGATGATCGGTTGGTTTGGCACGGCAATGCTTTGTTATGTCACGCCGAAGGAGCATCTTGGCCTGCCAAACAAGCAGGACGTGAAGGAAGGCGTTATCACCTACAAACTCGCGGCCCACGCGGCAGACCTCGCCAAAGGCCATCCGGCGGCACAATACCGCGACAATGCTCTCTCAAAGGCCCGCTTCGAGTTCCGCTGGGAAGACCAGTTCAACCTCGGCTTAGACCCCGAAAAGGCCAAAGAATTCCACGACGAAACCCTCCCGGCGGAAGGCGCAAAACTCGCCCACTTCTGCTCGATGTGCGGACCGCATTTTTGCTCGATGAAGATCACTCAGGATGTGCGTGACTATGCAAACGCCCAAAACATTGAGGCAGAAAAGGCACTTGCGGTTGGCATGAGTGAGAAGGCTAAGGAATTTGTTGCAACGGGAAGTGAGATCTATCACGGAAATTTGCCCGAAGGTGCGAAGGAGCAGTGATTTGAGTTTATGCCTTCATTATAGAAGCCACCCTCCAACGAGTATTTGAATGAGTGAATTTGTAAACAGCAAATGGTTCATCCCAATCGAATTATCCATAGCGACGTTCTTTTTATTGGGGGCAAATATTTTTGGTTTCATTCCCGTAAGCGAAACGCCCTTTATCCTAATTTTAGCTTGGATTTCGCTGAGAATGCGGGGTTTGAAGTGGAGTTCGATCGGCCTCACAAAGCAGGAAAATTGGTTGAAAACGGCCCTCATTGCGGCTGCAATTGCCCTTGGAATTCAACTTCTAAGCACTTTTGTTACTGAACCTTTGATGACCAGGATCACAGGCAAACCGACTGATCTATCCGATTTTGAATCGATCACGGGAAACCTGCCAGTTTTTGGTATCTATCTGGTTTTAATTTGGACTTTGGCGGCTTTTGGTGAGGAAATTTCCTATCGCGGATTTTTTCTCAATCGAATGGTCGAACTGGGAAACTCTACCAAAACCGCATGGATTATTGGAATTTTTGCACATGCCGCTCTATTCGGTTTAGGACATTTTTATCAGGGTCTAACGGGAATAGTTGATACCGGAATGACCGCTTTGATTTTGGGAACTGTTTACTATTATTCACAAAAGAATCTTTGGATCTGCATTTTGGCACATGGATTTTCCAACACTCTCGGCTTGGTTATTATCTATTTCGACTGGCTAAAGTATCTCCGATAGCAGGCTCAAGGTATTAGATCCTACCAATAGGCCCTTGTCGAACATCGGTGTTTTTCTAAGAGGATAGAGTGTCCGCGAATTTGCGAAAGAGTAAGGCGTTTGAGAGGAAACAGCACTTGCAGGCCGAGTGCGGAAATAACGAAGACGATGGAATTTGTAGCAACGGGCGGCGAGTTATACCTTCCGGAAAGTGCGAAAAATCACCATTGAAGAATACGGTTATGTTCAACAAGGAAATTCCAAATGAATATCGGATTCGCATTGATGAAGTTGTAAATTTCATCCTACATAATCCGGCTGAGGAATTATCATTACAGCACTTGGCGGGTATTGCTCGGTATTCGCCGTTTCATTTTCAAAAGATCTTCAAGCAGGTCGTCGGTGAATCACCGAAGCAGTTTGTTATCCGGATGCGGCTTGAAACTGCGGCTCACGCATTGGTTATGCACCAACACAAAACCGTCACCGAAATCGCCATGGAACACGGTTTTTCTTCCTCGGCGACGTTTGCCCGCAGCTTCAAAAATTACTTTGGCGTTTCGTCAGAAGAATTTCGCGCCGTTCCGCGTCGGAAAAATGCCAGCCGATATCAGGATAAACCGCTCGCGAGAAGCCAAGATCTAACTGTGACTGAAACAAGATCCCAACTTGAATCGCTCAATATCCGCGTTCTGAAAAGGGCGGCGTTTCGGTGCGTTTTTGTCAATGCCAGACTCAATGACGACGAATCAATCAAAAATGCCTTTCGCAAAGTTGGGCAGATTGCCGAAACTCACGATCTAATCTCGGAGAATTCGCGGTTTGCGGGAGCAATTTATCTACACAGTGGAATTTATCGGGCGATGATTACTACCGATCCTAAATTGCAGTTCCCAGAGCGTTTGAACCTGTTGGAAATTCCGGCGGCAAAATATGCGTTGCTTGACTTGCCAGGTGGTTTCCGGGAAAACATGGAACAGTTGCAGATCTTCGTAGATTTTTGGCTGCCGGAAAATGGTTATCGGGTTGCGGATATTGTCGGCTATGAAATGCTTAACGAGAGTCCCCTCGTAAAATCCTATAACGAAATAGAAAAAGAGGTTTATATTCCGATCGAGCCTGCCGTCTGAGATCAAAACACGAGATTTCTTCCTACTTTCAATAACAATCGCAAGATTTGCAAAACGATCCGCCACAAATGCAAAGACAATCCGTTTAGCTGAGGCTCAAAGTAAATGAACCTGTAAATAAACAGAGTTCAATACATTAAGGATGCTTGACGGGATGAAAATTTTATTGCAGAAATCTATAACTTATGGACTTTATCCATTTTTGCTAACCGTTCACATCGTTACCAGTTCGCTTGCGATTTATAACGAATGGGATTTCAAAACGGTTTCTCTGTACGTAAGCGCTCCGCAATTTGTATTGCTTTTAGCGATCGAGTTTCTTTTTCCTGCCAAACAAGAATGGAAAATGACTTGGAGATCATTTTTCCGCGACTTAAAATTTTTTGCGTCGGGCGGATTAACTCTCTTTCTGACCAATACAGCAATCGGGTATGCAGCAATTTATCTTAGTGAAAAAAATGTCGGAATTCTCAAACAAGTTCCTTTTCTCGTCGGCTTTGTTATCGTGCTTTTGGCGTACGAGTTTGTGTTGTATTGGTATCATCGTTTGAGTCACGAAATGCGCGGAAACTTCGGTGGATTTTTGTGGCGGGTTCATTCGATACATCATTTACCCGACAGAGTTTATTTGCTGATGCACGCCGTTTTTCATCCGCTCAATGCGATTGCTGTGACGATAATTTTACAGGGCGTTTTGATAGCCGCAGGGATTGATGCCAAAAGCATTTATTTGCTGAATACTCTCGTCGGACTGCAAGGACTTTTTTCCCATTACAACGTAGATATTCGGGCTGGATTTTTAAACTATATTTTTATTGGCACCGAGCTTCACCGTTTTCATCATAGTGCCGACATTAATGAATCGAAAAATTACGGACAGATCATTTCAATCTGGGACATTGTGTTTGGAACCTTCATTTACAAACCAGGCGTTTTACCTGAAAGACTGGGAGTTGCCGAACCAATCGAATATCCAACTTCAAACGAATATTGGAAAGGCTTTTTGCTGCCCTTTCGGGCAACAAAAACTGCCGAATAACTCGAGATCGGTTCTATGAAGATCTTTACTCTCTTTGGCACTATGATAAAGCTAAGGCAATTCTGGACGATTCGACATACACAAACAATCGATATTGCGGAAAAGGCGATTGAATTTGTGACAACGGGAACCGAGATTTATCACGGGAATTTGCCTGACGGGGCGAAGGAGCATTGTTGAAACTTAGGCAATGCCGATCGCGTAAGAACTAAAAGAATTTCTTTCGATGTTTATGAAGTTTAATGAAGAAGGGCATATTCATACCTTAAAAATCGCCTGACTGACCATTTCAAGGTGGACGAAGCACTTTATCGGCCTGCGCTGAAACAACCGCGTCATAAACTTCTGCATGCATCGTTCAGTTTAGTTTCTTCGGGTCGCTATAGCGAAAGTTTTGGTCAAAAGGCGTTTTCGCGTCAGGCGGCAGTTTCGATTCAAGTTCAAGGAAGAAAATGTGGAATTGGACGTTGGCGAAAAGTACCCTTTCACCAAGACAAAGAAGAAAATGTGACCCAAAACGTTTGGAAGAAGGAAAAAGGCGTTGGCAGTCGGACGAGATTTATCGCAACGATCTGTTGCAGGAAGAATTTGATAAGGAAAATGGAGAAGAATTGAGACGATGAAAAAAGTGTTTTTAGTAATGGCTTTGGCCGCATTTCATTTTTCGGGATACGCACAGCAAAAAGGGATAGTGCTTTATCCCAAAGGCGTTCCTGATCAAAAACAAATATCGGATGACTATAAAGAAGAAATCAACGAAAACGGCTATTTTCGTAAGGTATCCCAGCCTGTATTGATTCCCTTTTTCGCTAAACGTGGAAAAGCTAATGGGGCCTCCGTAATTATTTTCCCCGGAGGCGGTTATGAACTGGTGGTGGCTTCGGATGAGGGAGCTACCGTAGCCAAGGCATTCAATCAATTAGGGATAACCGCTTTTGTTTTGAAATATCGGATGCCGAATGATGACATCATGAAAAACAAATCCATTGCTCCACTGCAAGATGCACAGATGGCGATCCTGACAGTCAGGGAAAAAGCCGAAGAATGGAATTTGAACCCTAATAAAGTTGGTATTGTCGGACTTTCGGCAGGGGGGCATTTGGCATCTACGGCCGGAACGCATTTTGCAACCTCGTACGTTGAAAATCCCAAAAGTACTTCGCTAAGACCTGATTTCATGGTTCTTATCTACCCCGTTATCACGATGGATCCCACTTGGGGTGCTCCTAGGACACGAGGAAATTTGCTTGGCAAAGAGCCGTCTCAATCCATGATTGAATTTTTTAGCACCGAAAGACATGTGACAGCGAAAACTCCGCCAACATTTCTCTTACATGCGACTGATGATCAAAGAATTATCTTAAGAAACAGCTTGGTATTTTATGATGCACTAAGAGCCGCTAATGTAAAAACAGAATTACACTTGCTGCAAAATGGCGGTCACGGTTTTGGAGTTGAGCATCCGACTAGAAAAGACGAATGGGTGAAATGGTGTCTGACCTGGATGAAGGAAAACGGGTTTTGAAATTGGTTTATTATCTGATTTTTCCGCGAATTTGCGAAAGAACGTCATTGAATCCAATTATGACTAAGATACTTTACTTAACCGCGATCCTATTCGTGTTTGCTGGCAATCAGGCATTTGCTCAGAGCAAAGATGATTTGCGGGCAAAAATAGAGCAAATTGTTGCTTCAAAAAAAGCGGTGGTTGGAGTTTCGATTATTGGCAATAACGGGAAAGACAATATTTCCATCAATGGCGCAAAGCGCTTTCCGATGCAGAGTGTGTTTAAGTTTCATATCGGGCTGGCGATGCTGTCGGAAATCGAGAAAGGCAGGTTTTCGCTTGAGCAAAAAGTTGAGATAACCAAAAAAGATCTTTCGCTCGAACTTTACAGCCCGATCAAAGACGAATTTCCGAATGGCACAATTCTGACAATTGCGCAGATTTTGAAATACACGGTTTCCCAAAGCGATAATGTCGGCTGCGAGGTTTTACTGCGGTTGCTTGGCGGACCTGCGGCAGTTGAAACTTACTTCGTAAAGAATAAGTTCAAAGATATTTCCATCAAGATCAACGAAGAGGTAATGCAAGCTAACTGGGATCTTCAATTGCAAAATTGGACGACTCCAAATGCGGCCAATAAGGTTTTGGAAGCGTTTTATGAAAATAAAATGAAGCTGCTTTCTCAAAAGGGCCACGCGTTTTTATGGAAGGTGATGCGGGAAACCGATACAGGCCCAAACCGGCTCAAAGGACAATTACCTGCGGGAACGGTTGTTGCTCACAAAACAGGTTCCTCGGGGGTAAATAAACAAACCGGAGTAACTGCGGCGGTCAACGACATTGGAATCGTCTTTTTACCAAATGGAAAACACTTCTTCATCAGCGTTTTTGTGACCGATTCAAAAGAAGATGCCGCAACCAATGAGAAAATAATTGCTGATATTGCCAAAGCAAGTTGGGATCATTTCACCACAAAAGCAAAATAGAAATTTGCCAACATCAGGCAAAGGAATTTGTTGCCTCACGACGCGAGATCTATCACGGAATTTGCCTAATGGAGCGAAGGAGCACCATCGGATAGGAATTTTTACTATTCCTTTTTGTCCTTCAACTGATACTCGTTGGCAAAAGAGATGCGTGTCGCATCGGATGGATGAGAGCTGCGGAAAAGCATAAAAAAGAGGCTCGGATCTGGCATTCGGAGCTTTGATCTTGTTGTCCAACTTGAAACCATTTCTGCGAGCACTCTGTTTTCGTGGGTGAGTTCCAGGCCGTAGCGGTCGGCCTCAAATTCAACGTGCTGTCTAAACTTATTTATCGGCGGCAAAGCGATCAAAAACATAATGTTCAAAACCAGGATCATTAAGGGTAGAGCAGCAGGTTGACTAATCGAAGAAACGCCCGGTTGGAAAGAAGATCTTTGAAGTATCTTTTTGCAAATACGATCCAGAAGCCAAAAACAAAACAAAAAAATGAGTGTAAGGACCAACCAACCGGTCAGGTTATCATCCTTTACGAAGTGTTTTGATTCATGAGCGAAGGTTTGAATTGTCCAACTCTCAGGGTAATTTTGAAATATTCCCTGGTTAAGTAATATTAATCGCGTTGGTCCGAGGCCAGAGACGTGAGCTATCTCACATCTATCAAACGGTTCGCAATTCTCTAAAACGACTGAATATTTCGGGATGCCGATCTGTTCGGCGAGTTCGGATATTTTGACTTCGGTAGGAGTTTGTCCAAGCGGTTTGTGGCTTATTGTAAGAGGCTCTATAACCAAAAAGACAAGAAACAAAAACGAGAAAACACCGGTTGCCCAAAGCCACCATTTCCGCGGACTTTTGTTTATCAGCCAATAAACAAATAGAGCCGCAAAAATTGAGAAAATAATCAGCGGCAACGATCCCAAAAACTGATCAAATATCCATTGCAGAATCGGCAAGCTTGGATCGCTTTCCAGTTGATTTCGTGTAGCAATGCGAATTCGCTCTAAAGGTAGTTGAATCAGCCAGTTAAGAAAGAAGAAGATCGCTGCGAATATGACAAAGGTAAGATATTTACCATACTTCAGAAGCTTATTTGCGAACCGCCTTCCCAATCCAAAGATCAAGAACACTACCGGTAGCAGTAATGTTAGGACTTCGTTGATTCCCCAAGCAAAATTGCTGAGGTTATGATAGGCAACGGCCTGTTCGGTTGGTGTAGGAATCACGACCGGATCGGATGATACAGATAAAACAAAAAGATGGACAAGAATTCCAATAGCAATTATTCGCAATCGAAGAATGATCGAGATTGACCAAAACGGTTTCATAGAATTACCCATCAGATTTTGTATTTCGTTGGCTAGGTATTCTATTCCTGAAAAATCACTTGATATTTCAGGTCAGTCTAGCTCTGTTGTTTCGGCATCAATTGCAGTTCCATCACATTCTTACGTCCATTACGCGTTTCTTCTTCCGGCTCTCCTCGGCCATGAAGCCCATGATGTGGCTCTCGATCGACTGATCGATCGTCGAGGTCAGCAATGAAGGGTCTTTCTTCGAAATTGCAGTGAGCCAGTCGTTAACGAGGCGCCAGTCGCCGCCGCCGTGACCGTCTGATTCCTGTTTCCACTCCGTCTTATTACCGGTCAAAAAATCGGTGTGGGTCATCGAGGTCATATCTCCGACGACGTCGCCGAGTGTGCCCATTATCCTTGTCCGCCGACCGTCGTACGACGTGAAAGCCTCCATCGAGAACGACGCCGTAACGTTGTCATCAAAAAGAATGTTGGCCGTGTAATGATCCGGCTGATCGTTTTCCATCCGGTAAACACAGCGACCGTAATTGGTCGTCTTGAGCTGGTTCATTATGAACTCGGCGTGTTCGTCCTTATTTTCGGGAAGATCGAAAACGTACGTCCAGCTACGCTTGCGATAGTAAATTTGAAGCGCTGAATACGGACACGAACCTTCGACCTTGCAGCCGTCGGTACAACGGGCAGTGCTGCCTTCGGGAGCATTTTCTTTGCGAAACCAACTTAGATCGCCGAATGCCTGGATCGCCTTCGCCGATTTTCCGAGCATCCAGCGAATTATGTCGAGATCATGGCATGACTTGGCGAGGATTATCGGAGTCGTCGCCTTGCTGTTGTGCCAGTTTCCACGGACATACGAATGCGACATATGGATGTGCTGAATCGGTTCGAGATGCTGCACCGACACGACCTTTCCGAGTGAGCCGCTCTGGACGATCTCACGCAATTTGATGAAGTACGGCGCGTAACGCAGGACGTGACAGACGGCGACGATGCGGCCAGTCTTTTTGGTAAGCCGCAGAATATCGCGGCACTCACGTTCGCTCGGCGAGATCGGTTTTTCGAGAAGGATGTCATAACCCAACTCAAGCGCTTTCATACATGGCGCATAATGTAGGTTGTCAGGCGTCGAGATGATGATTGCATCGGCGAATTTCTGGCGTTCAAAGACGCGCTCCCAGGTATCGAAGCGGTTCTTTTCATCGATCTGATGTTTCTTGGTGTAACGGTCGTTGCGAATCTTGATCGGCTCGGCAACACCTATAATGTCTAGATTCTCCGGATATTTGAGAGCGTAGTTTCCGTAAACATTGCCGCGCGAACCTGCACCGAGCGTGATGGCCGTGACCGGTTTATCGAGAGCGAGGTCGGACGTAAAACTCAGTTCATTCTCACGTGTTATCTCCGATGCCGAGAGCAGGGCTCCCGGCGAAATGATACCCGCCCCGAGCGCGAGCGAAACTGTTTTGATAAGTTGGCGTCTGTCCATCTTGTGCATTTCCCTCTTCGCGATCTAATTAGTTTTGAAATTGCGTCTAATCTATATCAGGGCACGCAGGAAACGCAAAGTCCGGTTATCGTCACGTTCTCTTTATCGGCGGTCACGGCCTCAGGAATTTCCCCAGGCAAAATTTGTTGAGATCCAACCAAAGGTTGAGAATTCCTTTGACAGTCGAGTCCAATCAAAAATACACTTGCCACGTGACATCTGAACCAGCCGAACAAAATGCCGAGGCCGCTCGGTCCTCCGAACGTCAGAGCTCAGGCTGGGATATTCGCAACGCTCCTAGAAACTACTTTTGGCTGATCTTGTTTCAAGGCGGCAGCGCCCTCGCGGCCTTCGCATCGGTCTGGCTGATCACCCGGCCAAAGTATCTGGGCGAGGAAGGCTACGGCGGAATATTTGCAATTGTCGTGGCGTCGCAGGTCGCTCTTGTCTTTGTCAATTGGACCGCGATATCGGTCATTCGTTTTGGTATCGATGAGTTTGTCGAAAAGGCATCGATCGCACGTACATTCTGGACGCGCTTTTTGATACTCGCGGTAAATCTCACCGTCGTGCTGGCATTTTCGTCATTCTGGTTCTGGCCGCTAGCCGATTGGCTTAAGCTTTCGCCTTCGACATTTTGGCTTGTCCTATTGCATTTTGCAGTGACCGCAATATGGATCCATGTGCAGCAAGGCCTACAGGCAGCGAAGATGCTGCGTGCCCAAGGCTTGCTGCTGATGGCCGAAAAAATACTGACGCTGCTTGGGATCGTCGTCCTCGTTGCAGCTCGTTCATTGACGTTCGAGGCGGCGGTCATTTGTTATATCGCCGCACCAACTCTAATGCTGATCGCGGGCGCGATCCAACTGAGGTCGGTCATTTTTTTGCGGTTCTCGGTCAGGAGGGACGATTTCAAGAAACTGCTCAAATACTCGCTGCCATTATTTCCGTATGGATTGGTCGGCTATTTTACGGGAAGTTATCTCGACGCGGCATTCATTGCCAAGTTCCTTTCCACGGCCGATCTGGGCGTTTATTCGCTCGCGATACAGGTCAATGGGATCGCCATGCAGGTGCCAACTCTCGCAAACACATTGCTGCTGCCGCTGCTCGTGACACAGCGGGCCGAGACCGGCAGCGAAAGATCGTTTTCATATTATCGAAATGTCCTTCCGGGACTGGTTTTGCTGTGGGGACTGGCGTGTGCGGGGCTCGCCTTCACATGCTACTGGGTCATTCCGCCGATCTTCGGAGCCGAATTTTTCCCCGCCACCGTTCCGATATGGATACTTCTCTCAGCCACGGTCGTGTGGATACCGGTCGCGATCGGGTATTCGGCCCTTGCGAATGCGGCATCGGCGACCTATATCCCGATGATCGCTGCGATTGCGTCCTCAGCTGTAAATGTGGCAGCAAATTTTGCCCTGATACCTCGATACGGAATGATCGGCTGCGCTATGGCTACGCTGCTGGCGTTTACGGCGAGTGTTGCGACATTCGCCATTTTGCTCAAAAAGTCGGCCAAAATGCCGATCTCGTGGACATTCCTCGCGGCGGTACCGAGTGTATTCGGCGTCCTGATTGTTACCTTGCTTGACGCCCCGGTAATGGCGATTGCGGCTTGTGTATCATTAAGCATTATCATTGCTCTAATCAAAAAAGACTCGATCGTAATGCTGATCTCATTTATCTCTAGATTCCGAAGACCTATTTCATGAGCATTGCAAAAAAACTTGCGTATAAAGCACTGGACGCGGTCACGTTCGGCCGCGGAGTATCGCGTCAGATCGGCGGCGATACGGTTCGTTTTCCGGCAAAATGGAGCCGCTATTACGAGGCTGATTACGAGCCTCAGACCTTTCACTTCTTTCGTGAGAATTTGAAGCCGGGCAATACCGTTCTGGATATTGGCGGCCACATCGGGCTGTTCGCAGTCGTCACGGCGAGGCTCGTGGGTGAGAATGGCAGCGTTTTCAGCTTTGAGCCGACGCCTTTTACACGCGGCGTGATGAAGGAAGTCGTCGATTTGAACGGCGTCGCAGATATTGTCGAGATACACGCCGAGGCTGTATCATCCGAACGCGGCGAGACAGTTTTTTATGACACGGGAACGGAAATTTCGAATGCGAATTCGCTCGTTCGCACCGACCTTAGCAAACGGGAAATACCGATCACGTTGATAAGCGTCGACGAATTTGTCCGCGAGCGTGGCCTTAAGGTCGATTGCCTCAAGATCGATGTCGAGGGAGCGGAACTGGATGTTTTGACCGGCGCCAAAGAGACATTTACAGGGCAGCGGCCGATTGCACGCCTCGGACTTCATCCGTTCGCCATTGTCCAGAACGGGCAGTCGCTCGGAGAAATTTGGGAGTGCGTCACAAACTACAACCTTGAGGTGATCTTAGACGGCGCAAAGGTCGAGAAAGATTGGTTCTGCTCGCAGGCTGACCTTTTTGACGTCAATCTGATACCGTCTTAATAGATGCGAGTCAGCCACATGTGCGACGGTTCCGTCGCAGGCGATTATTTCAGGAATATCACTGCCGGATTGACTGCGAACGGGGTCGAGCTGCTACTTGTCGAGCTCGGCAAAGGCACGGCACCGGCGTGGCTTGCCGATTTTCCTAGCGCGAGCTATCGCTCGCTGGACGCGGCGGGCAGCCGAAACATTCTTGCCGCCCGACGAAAGATCGCAGATATTGTCGCTACCGAAAAGATCGACATTCTGCACACACATCTGTTCTATTCGGGCCTCGCTGCGGCTTTCGCCAAGAAAAAACTTGGAAAGACGGTATTTGCGATGATGCGGCACCACACCGGCGTGGTGCGGATGCTCGGCTCGCGATTTCATGTCTGGGCCGACAAATGGATGGCTGAAAAGGCAGATCGCGTAATGACCGTATCCGAGGCCGCACGTAGATATATGATCGACGTCGACGGGATAAAACGCGATGATATCGAGGTCGTGTATCTCGGATTTGATTTCGAGAAGATGTCATCAAATGTTGAGGCCAGAGCCGCCACGCGTGCGGAATTTGGTTTCTCCGACGATGATGTCGTAATCGGTTACGTCGCGAATTTTGCGGCTGGAAAAGGCCATGTTCAGCTCATCAATGCTTTCGACGCAGTCAAACGGCACATTCCAAATGCTAAGTTACTCCTTGCGGGTACCGGGAAGCTGAAAGAGGTCGAGGATATGGTTGGTGTCTTGGGCCTCGGCCGCCGGATAGTCTTTGCGGGCTGGCGAGACAACGTTGCGGCGGTCTATAACGCGATGGATATTTTCGTCCAGCCGAGTTTGAGTGAAGCTTTCTCGCAAGTCCTCATCGAAGCGATGGGCTGCGGTATTCCGGTCATCGCGACCAACGTTGGCGGTGCGGCAGAAGTTATCGAGAATGGCGTAAACGGTATCCTGATCGAACCCGATGATCCGGCGGCGATAAAGGCATTGGTTCTCGATCTCGCCCGTGACACCAACCGACGCAAGGCGATGGCAGTGGCTGGAATGAACTCTGTTCGTGGACGATTTTCAGCCACAACGATGGTCGAGCGGCATCTCGAACTTTACACGCGGTTCATCGAAACAACTTCAAACTAATAGCTGATCAACCGGAAACTGTTAGAAAGATATTTCGGCTAACAGTTGATAGTGAGATAGTTTTTAGTTGATAGTTTAAGAAAATGGCGGTTTCCGAGAGATTTCAGGGTGCAAATGTGATCGACGCCGGTCGGCTCTCGCCGTACTGGGGCGAACACGCGGCGCGCTATGTCTTTTCACGGCCTTTTGTCGAGAACAGATCGGTACTCGATATCGCGTGCGGCACAGGCTACGGCATCGCGATTCTTAAAAAGAATGCAACGCATGTCACCGGCGTCGATGTCGACCCGGTTGCGGCGGCCGAGGCATTGGCCGAATGTGATGAACGAGCAGACGTTTTGCTCGGCAACGGCCTTGGTCTGCCGTTTGCCGACGGCAGCTTCGATGTCATCACATCGTTTGAAACGCTAGAGCATTTGCACGAACGTACGACGTTCCTTGCGGAATTGCATCGCGTGTTGAAACCGGACGGCGTACTTTTGCTCTCGACGCCAAACGCAAACTACTCGCAGCCGGTCGAGGGCAAACCGGCGAATCCGTTTCACATTCACGAATACACACCGGACGAACTCCGTGACGAGCTTGAGGCAAAATTCACGATCGAACGATTTCTTGGCCAGACGCTCGATCCGACAACCGGGACCCCGCCTTTCTCCGAGTCTCAACGACGTTTGCCAAAGGACGCCGCAACGCAAATTCGGCTTTTTGGCTGGAAGGTATTCAACAAAATTCCTTTCACGATTCGCGAGCCACTAAGTGAAATCATTTGGGGCAAGCCTTTCTATCCAGTGGAAATGGATTACAATTTTGATGAGCAAACTATCGAAGAGGCCGTGACCTTGTTCGCCATTTGCCGCAAAAAATAAATGCAGAAAGGCCTCGTCACCGTCGTAATTCCAAATTACAACTACGCGCATTATCTGCGCGAGACGATTGACAGCGTCCTCTCTCAGACCTATCCGAATATCGAGATCATAGTCGTCGATGACGGATCGAAGGACGGCTCAAAGGAAGTTCTTGCGAGCTACGGCTCACAGATCCAGGCCATTTTTCAGCAAAATCAGGGCGTCTCCGCGGCTCGAAACAACGGTGCTGGCGCAGGCAGCGGCGAGTTCATCGCATTTCTCGATGCCGACGATGCATGGCTTACCGAAAAGATAGAGAAACAAGTCGCGCGATTTGCCGCGGATCCTGAACTCGGGCTCGTCCACGTCGGAGTTGATGACGTGAATGCCGACGGCACATCGCTTCGTCATCGGCTCGACGGAGCTGAAGACGGTGCGATGAACGATATGCTTATGCTCAAGCCGGGCGTGCTCGGTGGTGGGAGCGGCGTGATGATCAGACGCGAGGTGTTTGAAGCTGTTGGTGGGTTTGATACGCGGCTTTCGACGTCGGCAGACTTTGATCTTTTCGTCCGGATCTCCGGACAGTACCGCGTTGGGTTTGTCCCCAGTGTATTGTTAAGGTATCGATATCACACCGCGAATATGCACGGTAACGTCCGGGCGATGGAATCAGATATGAAGCTCACATTTGAGAAGGCTTTTAAAGATGGAGCTCCAAACGAACGCCGATGCTATGGCCGGCTATACCAAACGCTCGCCGGGTCATACTTTCACGCCGGTGACCTCCGGGGCTTTGTCCGCACGGCATGCCGAAGTCTTGTGTATTCGCCGGCCGGTATAGGTTATTTTCTAATGTTTCCACTCCGAAAGCTGAGGACAAAAAGCTGACGCGATGTTGAAAACGAGTCTTCTAAAAATGCGTCGTGTATTCACCAGGTTTCCTTTTGAAAGCCTGTTGTTCTCGATTATGAAAGGTAGCGTTTACGCGTCTGGGATCACAAAGATCATACCTCCGCCCGAATTATATGAGCATGGCTCCGTCCGCGTGGTCGAGCGGGACGGAATCAGATACCGGCTTGACCCGAGCTGCCTAATGCAATGGTATGTTTTTTGGGGATTCATAGAGCCGGCCAGGAAACGTCTATATTCGCTGGTCAAGGAAGGGGACATCGTCCTCGACGTCGGGACCAATATTGGCGAGACCTTTCTGCATTTTGCGAGGTGCGTCGGCGAGAGCGGTTATGTTTATGGTTTCGAACCCGACGAGGTTAATTTTGCCGGTATCCAGAGGAACGTTGAGCTTAATGGCATCGGCAACGGGAAAGTGTTTTGCCTAGGCGTGTCCGATCGAAGGGAAACAGTGCGGCTTTTTCGAGTCAATCCCCACAATCTTGGGATGAACCGTATCCTCACAGAAAATGAAGGCGGCGAATACGACGATTTTACGACCATCGAAACGAACACGCTCGACGAGGTCATTGCCGCTAACGACATCGAGAGGGTAGATCTGATCAAGATCGATATCGAGGGCTACGAAATGCACGCTCTCCGCGGAGCATTACTTCTACTCAGGACATTCCAACCGGCACTCTTCATCGAGGTCGGTTATTCGCGGCTGATCGAGCACGGGACGAGTCCGAATGAAATGATATCCTTGCTTCAGGGCTTTGGCTATCGTGTTTTTCATGCCGAAACTGATGAGCCGATAGACGAAAAGTATGACTTCTCGCCACTGGGCGACGGCGGCATCGACGTTTACGCGATTGCGGGTGACAAGCAGATCGAACGATGAAGCGAACTTTATACATTTGCTATTTCGGCCTTCGGCAGCCGCTCGTTCAGACACAGGTACTTCCGTATCTCCGCGAGCTTGTTAAGGGTGGTTTCGGAGTTGAACTGCTAACGTTCGAGCCGAATCTGACGGCTGAGTGGACAAGGGAACAACTCTCGGCAGAACGAGAGTCGCTGCTCGATCAAGGGATCGTTTGGGATTATCTTGCGTATCACAAATGGCCTTCAGCTCTTGCAACGGCATGGGACATAATTGCCGGAACGGCATATATCCGCCGTCGGATTGCCAAGGGCGATATCGATATTCTGCACGGACGTGTCCACGTTCCGACGCTAATGGGGGCTCTGGCTCGGCAGGTTTCTCGAAAAATGCCAAAGCTCATCTTCGATATTCGTGGCTTTTTCCCGGAGGAATATACGGACTCTGGCGTCTGGCCCGCAAACGGCCTGCTCTTTCGTGCAGCAAAACGGGTCGAGAAATGGCTATTGAGAAGATCTGACGCTTTTGTTGTACTTACTGAGAAGGCCCGGGAAATTCTCTTTCCGGAAAGTGCCGAGTCGGGCGTCGACAAAAGCGGACGACCGGTCGAGGTCATCCCATGCTGCGTTGACCTCGAGCAAAGGTTCGCTGCACCCACGCCCGAGGCTCGTGCGGAGGCACAAAAACATCTCGGCCTCGAAGGTCGATTTGTTGTGGTCCACGTCGGGGCCCTCGGCGGCCTGTATTTGACCCGCGAGATCGTGGACCTAATAGCCCATTCGCGATCGCAGGATGAAAGCACTTTTGCTCTCTTTTTGACCCAAACAAATCCGGCCGAGGTGATCGGTCTGCTTGAGGAACGGGGCTTTAGAGAAAGTGACTGTTTGGTGCGGCAAGTGGACCCGACCGAAATACCGCAATACCTTATCGCCTCAGATGTGGCTTTATCGTTTGTCAAAAGCACGTTTGCAACGCTTTCGCGGTCGCCGACGAAGATCCCCGAATATCTGGCCGCAGGCCTGCCGATCATCGCGAACGCTGGTGTCGGAGACGTTGACGCACTTATCCACGATCGTCACGTAGGTTCGTTGATCGATGAGTTTTCACAGCAGAGCTATGCACACGCATTGAAAGAGGTTCGAGAGTTGAGTATGGACCGGGGTTTTGCGGGACACTGTTTTAATACGGCGGTTGATGAGTTTGACCTTACGCAAGTGGGTGGTAAACGATATTTAAGACTGTACGGGAGACTGTTTGGTGGAAACGGAGAATAGATCGCGCCCGTGTCCTGCCTGCCAGAGCGTGGAGGCCAGGAAGTGCGGCACAAAGAACAAATTCGAGATCCTCGTATGCTCGGGTTGCCGTTCGTTGTTTACTTCGCGTCTCCCCGCCGCCGACGAGGTCGAGGATTATGACGCCTACTATACAGAGGCAAACCTGTCGGTGCCGGATTTCATCGCCGTTCGGCTCCGTGAGATAGTCGGTGACTTTAACCGATTTCGCAGCTCGAACCGTTTGCTTGACATCGGTTTTGGCTCAGGCACCATATTAGCTGAGGCTCATAATCAGGACTGGAACGTCTTCGGTACGGAGGTTTCGAGGCCGGCATTCGAGCAGGCGAGAGCAAGGGGCTTTCAGGTGTGGCACGGCACTCTGAAGGATGCTGGATTTGATGACGGACAGTTTGACGTTATCACCGCAAGCGAGATACTCGAACACCTCGATGACCCGCTCGGCGAACTTACTGAAATAGCCCGGATCTTGCGGCCAGGCGGTCTGTTATGGGCAACGACGCCGTCTGCACGGAGCCTGTCATTTCGGGTGATGAAGGAACGTTGGACCGTTATTTCGCCGCCCGAGCACACGCAGCTTTATTCAAAACGCGGAGCCCGGCTAATGCTCGAAAAAGCCGGTTTCTCGAGCATATCAATATCGACTCTCGGCTTGAATCCGGCCGAGTTAGTCAATCACTTTCGCCGGGGACGAAGCTCCGACGAAGAACGGTTTGACCGTGTAACGACTGGCTACGAATTGAACGAGCGGATGACGGTCAGTCGCGCCGGAAAGCGAGTAAAGCAGACCGCCAACATCGTACTTAACGCACTCCAACTGGGCGATTCGCTAAAGATCTTTGCCCAAAAATAACCCCTTCAGAGGTGCAAAGCCAGCTCTTACTTGTTAAGATTTCGTTTTTTCGGTATGCGAGTTTTAGCCGTAGTTCCTTCAGTTTACGACACCAGCCCAGGCCAGCGATTCCGTATCGAGCAATGGGAGCCGCTGCTTGCCGAGGGCGGCGTTGAGATCACGTACGCACCGTTCGAATCGCCGGAATTGCGAAGCGTGCTCTATCAAAGCGGGCATATCGCAGCCAAGATCAGTGCCGTCTTCGGCGGAATGAAACGCCGGAGCCGCGAGCTTGATTCGATAGGCGATTTTGACCTCGTTTACCTCTTTCGAGAGGCAGCACTGCTCGGGCCGCCGTGGTTCGAGCGAAAGATCAAACGCAGCGGCGTGCCGATCGTTTTTGATTTTGACGACGCTATTTTTGTCTCCTATAAAAGCCCATCCAACGGCTATCTGAGCTATCTAAAATTCCCGGCAAAAACCGCCGAGATATGCCGCCTGGCAACGCATGTAATGGCCGGAAATCAGTATCTCGCCGACTACGCGATCCAGCATAACCCAAACGTCACTATCATCCCGAGCACGATCGATACTGAGAAATATATCCCGGCGGAAAGAGTTGCTCGCGAAAAGATCACGATCGGGTGGAGCGGTAGTTACAGCACAGTTCAACACCTGGACACGGTACGCGAAGTGTTGCAGCAGCTCGCTAAGACTGAGGATTTCCAGTTGCGCGTCATCGGCCCGGCGACCTACGATCTGCCGGGTGTGGACGTGATCTGTACACTTTGGCATGCGACCACCGAGGTCAGCGATCTTCAGTCAATCGACATCGGCCTAATGCCGCTCCCAGACGACAAATGGACCCGCGGTAAATGCGGTTTTAAGGCCTTGCAATACATGTCGCTCGGGATACCCGCAATTTGCTCACCGGTCGGTGTAAACTCTACAATCATTAAGGATGGCGAAAATGGGCTTTTAGCCGACGCTCCGTCCGAGTGGATAGAAAAGATCACGATGCTGATGCATTCAGCCAAACTGAGGCGAAAGCTGGGGGTAGCCGGCCGCGAGACCGTCGAGAATGAATATTCGGCAAAGGTTATTGCTCCGAAGGTGTTGCAGGTTTTCCGCGAGGCGTTTAAGAATTGAAACAACGGATTTACACAGATTTTCGCGGATTATTTTTACCCTTCTAGTTGTTCGATGGCGTAAAAAATACAAAGATATTATCCGTGTTAATCTGCTTCAATCCGTTGTTAAAGATCTCATGAGCGATTTACTTTACAGCGATCTTACGTACAAGGTTATCGGCCTTGGGATGCAGGTTCATACAACTCTAGGTCACGGCTATTTGGAAAAGGTTTATGAGAATTCATTGATGGTTCTGTTTCGCAAGGCAGGAATTCACGCAGAACAACAAGTGCCGATCAAGGTTAGATTCGAAGGAGAAATAGTCGGCGACTACTGCGCTGATATTTTGTTAGAAAATAAGTTGATACTTGAGCTAAAAGCGGCTATCAAGATTACAGATGTTCATAAAGCACAGACATTGAACTATCTCAAAGCTACCGGCCTTGAACTTACCCTGATTATGAATTTTGGCGGTGCGAGTTTCGAACATCATCGCCTCATCAATCGACTCAGTCGGAGTTGAACAACGGATTACTCAGATTTTCGCTGATCAAGAAACCGCGTTTTTGAGTGAATTGTGACCGTAAAACAGATAGAAAAATAATCCGCGTTAATCCGTTGTTCCCTCTTCTTATATGTATATTCTCGGCCTGACAACGCTCGGTGATTCCGCAGCTTCGCTTATCAAGGATGGCGAACTTGTTGCCGCCGTTGAGGAAGAGCGTTTTTCTCGTGTCAAACATCACAGCGGATTTCCATACAAAGCGATCCAATTCTGCCTCGATCAGGCCGGGATTACGCTTGCCGATGTCGCGCACGTGGGCCATTACTGGAAGCCCTGGATTTTGCGGCACAAGGCGATGCAGGCGGCGAGATCGGCGTTGATCTCGCGTGAGATGTTCAAGGCTCGTGCCGACCGCGGTATCGCTCAGGTGAGCGACAGCTATCTTGGAATGTTCAAGCATCCCAAACGTTTACGCGAACACTTCGGCCCGAGTGATTTCAAGTTCCACTATCTCGAACACCATCAGGCACACGCTGCTTCGACATTCTTCGTCTCGCCGTTTGATTCCGCGGCGATCCTGACGTGGGATGGCACTGGCGAAGACACAACGACACTCTTTTCGCAGGGCAAAGGCAACAAATTCGAAGTATTAAAACGCATCAAACTGCCGCATAGCCTCGGGCAATTCTATTCGGCAGTGACGAACTACATCGGCTTTGACATGTTCACCGGCGATGAATGGAAGGTAATGGGCCTTGCCGCGTACGGGAAACCGAAATATCTCGATTTCTTTCGCGAAAAGGTGCTGACGACCAATGGCAGCGGCGATTTTCGGTTTAACATCAAGGTTCTTGACCACCATCTCGCGAAGCATTATCAGTTTCCAGACGCAATCGTCAATGAACTCGGCCCGGGCCGTAAGAAAGGCGAGGAATTGACCCAGCATCATTGGGATATCGCCTGCAGCGCGCAAAAAGCCCTTGAGGAAACCGCGATCTATCTCGTCAAAAAGATCCACGAGATGACCGGCGAGGAAAACCTTTGCATGGCCGGCGGCGTGGCGTTTAACTCCGTCATGAACGGCCGCATCTTTCACGAAACGCCGTTCAAGAGATTTTTCGTTCAGCCAGCTGCGGGCGATGCTGGATGTTCGCTCGGAGCGGCGATGATGGTTTGGCATCAGAAACTTGGGAATCCAAGAAAATTTGAGATGAACCACGCCTATTGGGGGCCGGGATTTACGAATGACGAATGCCGGACAGCTCTCGACGAAGCCGGGCTAAAATATGAAACGCTCGATGACGACGTCCTTCTTCCGCGACTCGCCAAGATGATCTCCGATGGTGCGATCGTCGGTTGGTTCAATGGGCGAATGGAATTGGGGCCACGTGCACTCGGTGCTCGCAGCTTCGTGGCTGATCCACGTCGTGCCGATATGCGCGAGATACTGAATCACAAGGTCAAGCTTCGCGAATGGTTTCGGCCTCTCGCTCCGTCGATGCTAGAGGAGCATGGTACCGAGGTCTTCGGTGTCGAGCATCACGATCCGTTTATGATCACGGTTATCGAAGTTGCGGACGAATACAAGGCTAAAATACCTGCCGTTGTTCACATTGATGGAACCGCCCGTCCGCAGATGGTGAATAAAGAGGTCAATCCGCGATACTGGCGTCTGATCGACGAATTCAAAAAGATAACCGGAATTCCGATGCTCCTGAATACGTCGTTTAATGTTCAGGAGCCGATCGTCTGTACGCCGCAGGATGCGATCAACACTTTTAATAACGCAAATTTTGATGCACTCGTCCTAGAGAATAATCTCGTGATCCGGGAGGACGGCAAATAATGCTCAATCGCTTTCTACTGCTTGGATGTGCATTGCTGATAGCTCTCGGGCTATTCGCAATTCCGTTTCCCGATGGCCCGGCGGCTCTGGGATTTACGGCGATCATCTCGATAATCGCGATCCTGATCTTTCGAAAATACACGGATGAGAAGGAATTTGTTACCACTGTCTTCTTAACCGGCCTTTTGTTGCGAATGGGCTTTGGCATCCTTATCCATATATATGACCTTCGTGAGTTTTTCGGCGGTGATGCAAATGCTTACGACATAAATGGTTCGTCGATGGTCGATTTCTGGATGGGCCGCAACCTTGAGTCGGACGCTATCATCCAGCACAACAATCCTTTGAGTGGAGCCGGCTGGGGCATGAATTACCTCGTCGGATCTATCTATCTCCTTCTTGGGCGAAACATCCTCGCAGCGCAGTCATTTTGCGCAGTTGTGGGAGCCGCGACTGCTCCGATGGTGTATTACTGCGCCCGCAAGATCTTTAGTAATCAAAGAGCTGCAAAGGTAGCGGCTCTAGGCGTAGCGATCTTTCCGTCTTTCGTCATCTGGTCGGGCCAATTGCTAAAGGACGGCTTAATAATCTTCATGCTGGTCGTGGCGATGACAATGGTGCTCCAGCTACAGGAGAGGATGAACTATGGCGCTGTCGCTATGCTAATTTTATCGCTTTTCGGGATCCTGTCGCTACGTTTCTACATATTTTACATGGCGGTCATTGCCGTCGTCGGCAGTTTTGTGGTCGGCGTTGCCAAATCTAATAGATCGATCTTTCGGCGAACCCTCGTTCTTTTCCTGCTGGGATTCGGGCTTTCGTATCTGGGCGTCGGCCGCAACGCGGCTGTGGAGTTACCTACGTTTGCGAACCTCGATCGAATTCAATCAAGCCGCTCTGACCTCGCACGGGCAGCCAGTTCCGGCTTTAACGAAGAGGTGGACGTCTCGACGACCGAAGGCGCATTGACTGCGATCCCGACCGGCTTTATGTATCTCATGTTCGCTCCATTCCCGTGGGAGGCCTCCAACTTGCGTCAGGCGATCACGATCCCGGAGGTTTTGGTCTGGTGGATGATGCTCCCGCTCGTGATCATGGGGCTCATCTACGCGGTCAAAAATCGTCTTCGCAATGCGTTTCCGATACTGATATTCAGCCTTTTGCTAACGGTTGCGTACTCTTTGTTTCAGGGAAACGTTGGCACAGCCTATCGTCAACGCACTCAGATCCAGGTATTTCTTTTCATTCTAATGGGTGTCGGGTGGACGGTTTATCAGGAACGCCGCGAGAATAAGCGTATTTTAAGAGTGGCGACGCAGCGACAGATAGACCATCGGATCAGAACCGGTGCCGGACTCGCCAATCGATAATAAATGTGTGGGATCACAGGATTTGTAAATGCCAACGGAACCGCGGCGAACCGCGAGTTCCTCGGCGCTATGAATCAGGCCATCATTCATCGCGGACCTGACGAGGAAGGCTTTTATTTCAATCAGAACGTCGGCCTCGCGATGCGTCGCCTCTCCATTATCGACCTCGCCAGCGGCCAACAGCCAATCTACAACCCCGATAGAACAAAGGCCATCGTTTTTAACGGTGAGATATACAATTATCAGGAATTACGTGACGACCTGATCGAGCGCGGCCACGAACTCTACACAAAGTCCGACACCGAGGTGGTGCTACATCTTTACGATGAATTTGGTGCAGACTGTTTGCAGCACCTTCGCGGAATGTTCGCGATCGCGATCTGGGATACACAAAACAAGTCGCTTTTCCTCGCACGCGATCGGGTCGGTAAAAAGCCGATCCTCTATTCGCACCAGACAAATGGCGATCTGATCTTTGGTTCGGAATTTACTGCCGTTCTCAAACATCCGTCCATCTCACGCGAGGTCGATAATGCAGCGATCGACAGTTATATGTCATTCCTCTGCGTGCCCGCTCCGCAGACCGCGTTCAAAGCAATACGCAAACTCGAACCCGGCCATTGGCTCAAATGGAAAGATGGAAGGATCGAGACGAAAAGATATTGGCTGCCCGATTTCTCAAATAAAATAAGGATCAGCGAGACCGAGGCAATCGAGGAAACTACTCGGATCTTACGCGAATCGACCAAGCTCCGAATGATCTCCGAGGTTCCGCTTGGTGCGTTTCTCTCCGGCGGAGTAGATTCGTCAGCGGTAGTCGCATTGATGGCTCAGGAAAGCTCCTCGCCAGTCAAAACATTTTCGATCGGTTTCGAAGAGCAGGACTTTAGCGAATTAAAATACGCCAAACGCGTCGCCGCGCATGTCGGGGCCGAATACAACGAATTCGTCGTCCGTCCGAATGCCCTCGAAGTGTTGCCGACCATCGTCGAACATTACGGCGAACCATACGCCGACCCAAGCGCGATCCCGACGTACTACGTCTCAAAAGAAACCAGAAAACACGTAACCGTTGCTCTCAATGGTGACGGCGGCGACGAGAGTTTTGCGGGCTACGAACGCTATATGGCAATGGAGGTCGCTGACCTTTACCGCAGCCTTCCTAAGCCTCTTCGGAAGCTCTTTATCGAAGGGCCAATCAATCTACTGCCGACCTCGGAGCTGAAAAAGACGCGTGTTCGCGATGTTCAGCGATTTTTCACTTCGGCAAACGAAGGGGTTAAAGCCCGGTATTTTCGCTGGATGTCCAACTTTAAACCCGCGTTGAAACCAGGACTTTATACTGCAGAATTTGCACGGTCGATCAACAGTGCGAGTGCGTCACACGTCCTCGATCAATGGTTCGATCGCGCAAAAGGCTTAGGCGTTCTCGACGCAACGCTTTTGACCGATCAGATGACCTATCTCCCAAACGATCTACTCGTCAAGGTCGATATCGCGTCGATGGCAAATTCGCTCGAGGCACGCTCGCCGTTTCTCGATCATAAGCTGATCGAATTCGCAGCCAGCCTGCCCGAGAGCCTGAAAATGAACAAGTTTCGCAACAAGTATTTATTAAAGAAAGTTGCGGCGAAACTCGTTCCAAGCGAGGTCATTTATCGTCGTAAGATGGGTTTTGGCGTGCCCGTGGGAAGTTGGTTTCGCGGCGAAATGAAAGATTTTGTTCGCGGAGTGCTGCTCTCAGAAAAGTCTCTAAAACGCGGCATCGTCAAACCCGAAATGATGCAGAAATACGTTGACGAACACACGAGCGGCAAATTTGACCACGCATTCCAGATCTGGTCGCTGCTGATGCTTGAGCTCTGGTTTCAACGATTTATTGATTAGCTTTCACGTTGCAAAAGCCCGCGCGTGAGCAAGGGCGATAAATTCAACGTCGATTGTTCCGCCCTTGCTCACGCGCGGGCTTTTGCATGACACAAAACATCGACAACGAGGTAGTCGCTGGATTTGGCGATGAGTGGTCGCGATTCGATCAGTCTGCACTGACCGAGGAAGAACTCGGTCGGATGTTCGACAATTATTTCAACATCTTTCCGTGGAATAAACTGCCCGAAAATGCCGTCGGCTTCGACCTCGGCTGCGGCAGTGGACGCTGGGCAAAGCTTGTTGCTCCACGTGTCGGCAAACTACACCTATTCGACCCAAGCGACGACGCACTCGCGGTCGCGAAAAGAAATCTCGTCGGTGCCGCAAATGTCGAATTCGCCAAGGCCGGTGCCGACAACATTCCGCTGGGCGATGCGAGCTGCGATTTCGGTTACAGCCTCGGCGTGCTGCATCACATCCCCAACACCGAGGCCGGAATGCGTGCGTGCGTTGCAAAGCTCAAGCCCGGCGCACCTTTCCTAGTTTATCTCTATTACAGCTTCGACAACCGCCCGGCATGGTTTCGCCTGATCTGGCGAATGAGCAACACAATTCGTACTGCCGTCTGTCGATTGCCGCACGGGCCGCGGTACGCGATCAGCCAAATTTTCGCAATGTTGCTATATTGGCCGCTGGCCCGCACGACATTGCTGCTCGAAAAGTTGGGGATGAATGTCGAGAGTTTCCCCCTCTCGCAATACCGCCACAACAGCTTCTACGTTATGCGAAACGACGCCCTCGATCGCTTTGGCACACGGCTTGAACAGCGGTTTTCGAAACCTGAGATCACGGCAATGATGGAGCGTTGCGGGCTGGAGAATATCACTTTCAGCACGACATCTTTTTGGACAGCGGTCGGGTTCAAGGGCGAACCACCTGGGTAAGCGGGTGGTCTCTTCGCTCGCCACAGTGATAAACTGCTGTTTCGACCTTGGTAACCGGCAGCGATCATCCCGCACGATCGTATGATTTGCCGCCGACCGATGAAAGATTCGGTTCGCTGTACTTCCGCCGGTTACCATCACAAATGTATGGGCAGTTCGCTGATTACCAATGCACTAACGATCGACTTTGAAGACTGGTATCAAGGCATCGAGATCCCGTATTCGGATTGGGACAAGTATGAAGACCGGATCGAGATGGTCGGTGATAAGTTGCTCCGCATTTTGGATGATGCTGGCGCCAAAGCGACGTTCTTCATGCTCGGCTACGTTGCCGAAAAGCACCCCGAGATCGCCAAACGCATTGAGGCCGAGGGGCATGAGATCGGGACGCACGGGTTTTCGCATACGTTGATCTATAAGCAGGAACCGGCTTTGTTCAAGGAAGAATTGACGCGGGCGATCCATTTTCTTGAGGATCTGACGGGCAGAAAAGTTCTCGGCCACCGTGCTCCGTTCTTTTCTATAACGAAAGATTCGCTCTGGGCTCTCGATATTCTCGGCGAACTTGGTATCAAGTACGACTCGAGCATTTTCCCGGTGTTGAACTACCGTTACGGCATTGCCGACGCACCGCGGTTTCCTTATACGATCAAACGAGAGAAATTTGAGTTCGTAGAATTCCCGATCTCGACGCTCAAATTACCCGGCTTTACGATGCCGATCTCGGGCGGGGCGTATTTTCGGATCTACCCGTATCAAGTGACAAAACAAGCGATCAAGGCTGTCAACCGTGAAGGTCAGCCGGCCACATTCTACCTGCACCCTTGGGAGCTAGACCCTGATCACCCGCGGATCGACGTGCCTCGACGGATCGCCCTGACCCACTATTTCAACCTTGGCGCGACCGAGCGACGGCTGAAAAAGCTTCTGAAAGATTTTAAGATGGCCCCGATGGGTGAGGTCTTGGGAATAAGTTAGTTTAGATTTAACGCAGAGATCGCTGAGATCGCAGAGAAGGAATTCGTTTTCGCCTCTGCGTTCCCAGCGATCTCTGCGTTAGAATTAAGCTTTATGACCGACACTGGAACACAATCCGTAGAGGATAAAGTACGCGATCATTTTCACGATGACGCAGAGCGTTTTGACGCGATATACGAAACGAAAAAAAGCCCGCTCGCGAGCTTCATCGACAACTGGTGGCGTGCCGTCGTGCAAAAACGCCTCGAGCTGAACGTCGAGAAGCTAAAGCCTTTCGAGGGCAAAAAGATCCTCGATGTCGGTTGCGGATCGGGCAGATTTTGTATTGCATTCGCACAGAACGGCGCCGAAAAGGTGATCGGTATCGACTTTGCGAAAGGCATGATCGAGATCGCTGATAAACTTGCCAACGATGCCGGAGTTGGCGATATCTGTGAATTCATCGTCGGCGGCTTTCCCGGCGATATCGATGAGGCAGACGCTCCGTTCGATGCCAGCACCGGCAATGGCTTTTTCGATTATATCGAGCATCCCGTTCCCATCGTCACCGCGATGCGTGAGCTGACCAAGGGTAAAATGATCATGAGCTTCCCAAAGGCAGTCGAATGGCGCGTGCCGCTGCGCCGCTTCCGCTTCTGGATGAAAGGCACGCCGCTCTTCCTCTACACTGAAGCCCAGGTCCGCGACATCCTAGCCAATTCGGGCGTCACCGATTTCGAGTTCATTCACCTCGACCGCGATTATCTTGTCGTAGCAAATGTCTAAACCAATCCGCGTCCTCCACATCATCACCCGCATGATCGTCGGCGGGGCGCAGGAGAATACCTTGCTGTCGGTCGTTGGACTCGATGCGATGTCTGAGTACGATGTCAATCTCATATCCGGCATAGATAAAGGGAAAGAAGGCGAGCTACTTTCGCAGGCTCGTCAGACTACCAATCTCATCGTGTTGCCCGAGATGGGACGCTCGATCAATCCGTTTTCGGATCTCGTGGCTTTTTGGAAACTCTACAAGCTGATCAAAAAGGGGCGCTATCACATCGTTCACACGCACTCCTCAAAGGCCGGCGTGCTTGGACGCCTTGCGGCATGGCTCGCGGGGACGCCGATAATCGTCCACACGCTGCACAGCCTTGTCTTTCACGATTACCAGCCTTGGCTCGTCAACCGTTCGTGGTGGCTGGCCAAAAAGATCTGCGCACCCGTCACTGATTTCTATATCAGCGTCTCCGAGATCATCGTCAAGAAAGCGATCGCTGCCGGTATCGCCGAGCCTGAGAGATTCCGGACTATCTACAGCGGTATGGAGCTCGACTGGTTCCTCAACGCAAAGTTCGACGCAAATAGAGTAAAAGAAGAATTTGGTATCCCACTCGACGCTCCGGTCGTCGGCAAGATCGCTCGTCTATTCCCTCTAAAGGGCCACGACGAACTGATGGACGCGGCACCTGAGATCGTCAAACGCGTCCCCAACGTCCGCTTCTTCCTCATTGGCGATGGCGTGCTGCTCGAACATCTACGGGAGCGTGCCCGCGGCTACGGCATTCTCGATAATTTCGTCTTTGCCGGCCTCATTCCCCGCGAACGGATCCCCGAAATGATCTCGGCGATGGACGTCGTCGTCCACACCAGCCTTCGCGAAGGCCTCGCCCGCGTCCTGCCTCAGTCGCTCGCGATGGGCAAACCCTGCGTCTCCTTCGACATCGACGGAGCCCCCGAGGTCGTCATTGACGACTATACCGGCTACCTCGTCAAAGCCTTCGATAACGTGGGTTTAGCGGATCGCATCGCTCATCTCCTGGAAGACAAAGAACTCCGCCACCAACTAGGCCAGAACGGCCGCAAACACGTCGACCCTAATTTCCGCACCGAAAAAATGGTCGCGGATATTTCGGAGGTTTATCAGATGTTGTTGGCGAGAAAGGCGGATCGCGTGAAAGCATTCAACACCTAGCCGGGAACGCACCCGCCCTCGGCTGCAAACGGCGGTTCCTCAGGCGTTGTCGCGTGGTTTGTTTAATTTCGTGGTAAGCAAACCGCTCCTGGCCGGGGAAGCCCAGGCCGCTGCAGCCGAGGGCGGCTGCGTTCCCGGCAGAATGTTTCGACATAATTGCCGGCATCCGAGAAAATTGAAATAAATTTTGCGATAATCGTTTCAAAAGCCGTTTGCATTCCAGCTTTGGCTGCCAAATGTCAGCTTTGAGCCGGACGTTGCTATGCAGGATTTGACTACAAACCCGATCTTTGTCGGCATCGCCTCGATGGTTTTTGCGGTGGCGAGCACGCTTGGCGTACGTGCTTTTGCGCATAAATTTGGGTATGTGGCAAAACCGAAAACGGATCGCTGGCATAAGCGGCCGACGGCGATGCTTGGTGGCGTGGGTATCTTTATCGCGACAGCGGGCGCGTATTTTGCGTTTGTGCCGCCTACGCGCGATTCTCTCATCGTTTTCGGGGCGAGTGCGTTCCTCTTTCTCGTCGGTCTCGTCGATGACCTGCTCAATATTAGGCCGTATCAAAAGCTGATCGGGCAGCTCATCGGGGCTGGGATTCTCATCATATCGGGGCTCAAACTGCCGCTTACGGGCTTTGAGATCGTCGATATCTGGATCACGGTCTTTTGGGTGATCGGCATTACGAACGCGATCAATCTGCTGGATAACATGGACGGCCTCGCGGCCGGGATCTCGGCGATCGCGGGCCTCTCGCTCGCACTCAATTTCGCCTCGAACGGCCTGACGAACGAGCTTTTGCTGACCTCTGCCCTGATCGGTGCTCTGGTCGGATTCCTGGTCTTCAACTTCAATCCGGCGTCGATCTTCATGGGCGACTGCGGATCGATGTTTATCGGCTTTCTGCTCTCGGGCTCGGTATTGCTCAATCAGATAGGCGGGCGCTCGCGTGGAATTGTCGCAATTCTGGCGGTGCCAGTTTTGATCCTTTTTGTTCCGATCTTTGACACGACTTTCGTCACCGTTTTACGAAAAATGTGGGGCCGCAAGGCGTCGCAGGGTGGTCGCGACCACACATCGCACCGGCTGGTTGCTCTCGGCCTTTCTGAGCGAACGGCGGTTTTGATGCTTTATTCGTTCGCCATTGTCGCTGGAGCTTTGGCCCTATTGGTCGGCCGGATCGAGGCGGCGAAGAGCTTTGCCCTGATTGGTTTTTTCACGCTCGTGCTCGTCATCGTTGGCGTCTATCTGTCGAAGGTGAAGGTCTACGAAGGCGAGGAAGAGGAGCAGGCGGTCAAGGAAAATGCGGCATTCGCATTCCTGCTCAATGTTTCATATAAACGCCGCATTTTCGAGGTATTTCTTGATGCGTTCCTGATCACACTGGCATACTACTCGGCCTTTGCGATGTACCGAATGTTTGAGTACGAGCGAAACTGGGAGCTATTCCTGAAGACATTGCCGCTCCTCGTGCTGATCAAGCTCGCCGCCTTTCTCGCCGTCGGCGTCTATCGCGGCCTGTGGCGTTACGCGAGTATCGGCGACGTGATCACGTACCTCAAGGGCGTGGCATTCGGCTCGATACTAAGCGTGCTGGCGATACTTCTGCTGTATCGTTTCGAAGGGTTTTCGCGAACGGTGTTGCTGCTCGATGGCATTTTGCTGCTGCTTGCGGTCGTGGGCAGCAGGCTTGCCTTTCGCGTTATTCGCCAGATGCTGCCGCTCCCGGCAGGCGTCGACGGCAGGAGGGTGCTGATCTATGGAGCTGGCGACGGCGGCGAATTGGTTTTGCGTGAATTGAACAACAACTCGGAGTGGAATCTACAGCCGATTGGCTTTATCGACGACGATCCGCTCAAAAAGGACAAGCAGATCCACGGCCTTAGCGTCTATGACGGTAACGGCGCGATCGCCGATATCTGCCGCGAAAAGAACGTCGTCGAGATCGTCATCTCGATTCGTGATCTGCCGGCCGAGCGGCTCAAGCACATCCGCGAGGTCAGCCACGAGGCAAATGTCGTCCTGAAACGCGCTCAGATCAAGATCGAGCCCGTTGACCTAATGTAATGACACAGGATCTGAGAATAATAAGGCTTGAGCCGCGCGTTTCACGCGTTCTTATCATTGCAGCGGCTCTCGCATGCCTTGTGATCGCGTTCTTCTCGGTACGCTGGCATTTTGCCAATGCGGTCGCTCCAACATTTGATCGCACACAGCCCGAATCTCCGCTTGTAGCCGACTGGCTCACGCGTGTCGGGCCCGACGATCCGCTCACCCATTTCTCCGCCGCCGTAACTTTTGAAACGACATTTAACATCAACGACCTCGACCGTTCGCTTCGCGAATATGCGCTTGCGACCGCCGCTTCGCCGAATAATTACCTGATGTGGCTCAATCTCGGAAGGGCGCGCAATCTGAATGGGGACGTCGCCGGAGCCGAGGCTGCGTTTCGGCGTGCGCTGGAACTGGCTCCTAACTATTCCGCCGTATTATGGGCATATGGCAACTTTTTGATCCGCAACGAAAAGGCCGATGAGGGCTTTGCCATGATGGCAAGGGCCGCTGCTTCGAATTCGGATTACGCCCGGTCCGCCGCCGTGACAGCCCTTGAGATATTTGACGGAGATATTCAGCAGGTGTCACGGGTTCTCGGCGAGGGTGACGCAACCAATGCAGCATTGCAAAATGCGTTGCTCAGCGGCGGACGTCACGAAGACGCGGTCAATGCATGGTCGCGCATCTCGGATGACGCCAAGAAAGTAAGGTACCGGCAGTTGAGTGAGAAAATTGCCGCCGACCTCATCGGAGCGAAAAAATTCGCCCTCGCTGCCCGTGTTATTTCAGTTATCGGCTCGGGCGCGGAGGTTCCGACGATCGGCCAAATCGGCAATGGCGGATTTGAGAACCTTGTAAAGCTAAGAAATGCCGGAGCTTTTGAATGGCAGATCGCTGATGGCGGCACGCCTCAGGTCGGCTTTATTGAAAGCCAGACTCACTCCGGCAAGTACAATTTGGCGGTGGTTTTTAATAGCTTTGACACGTCTGCGTTTCGTACTATTTCGCAGACCGTCGTCATAACGCCCGGAGCACCATACGAACTAGAAGGCTATTACAGATCAGACGTCAAAACTGCGTCGTCATTGCGTTGGGAGATCGCTGATGCATCCACGGGCGGAACAGTGGCCAAGTCCGATCCTTTGATTCAAACACCCGAATGGACACAATTCACGATCCGTTTTACCGCTCCCGTATCGAGCGACGCCGTGATCGTCAGATTTAACCGTGACGGATGCGCCGGAGTGTCGTGCCCAACAAACGGTACGATCTCATTCGATGACCTCGCACTAAAAGCCCTGTAGAAGATGGAAGAAGTGATCGGGAACAAGAATCCAGGCACGTTTGCCGAGCATGTGGCCTCAGGCAACGCCCCGTCGCGCGTGAGCTCGGCTATTTTTCTGCTACTCGCCTTTGTGCCGATATTCTCGACCGTAATGTTTGGAGCAGTCGATAGCATAACCTGGGTCATTATCTCTATATTTTGGGCACTGCTCGTAATGCTCTGGCTGGCAGAGGCGTGGGCCGTCGGCGGCATCATATTTAGCTCGAGTCGACTTCAGATACCACTGATTGGGCTGTTATTGATCGGCCTTGTGCAGCTCCTTCCGTTTGGCGGCACAGCCGGTGAGATGCTTAGCGGTGAGGCGTCTCGAGCACTTTCCCTCGACCCGTACGCAACCAGATTCTTTGTTATCCGGCTCGTTATTTTCCTTACGTTTCTCGCTGCTTGCCTTACTTTTATCAACAGCGAGCGAAGGCTAAGAACGATAATCCTGCTGGTCATTGTCTTTGGCGCCGTAATGGCCTTCTTCGGTATTCTGCAGCGGCTGTCTAACCCTGACGGCATTTACGGCCTGCGGCTCACGCCTTCAGCGATACCGTTCGGGCCTTTCGTTAACCAACACCATTTTGCCGCGTTTATGCAGATGGCGGGCGGACTGACGCTCGGATTGTTTCTCGGCAAAGATCTCGGTCGTGATAAGAAATTGATGCTCGCGACCGCGATAGTTGTCATGGGCGTTGCTGCCGTTTTTACGGGATCACGCGGAGGGCTGATCGGATTTTTAGCCACGATCGCTTTTGCGGCCGTATTGAGCGCCCTGGCCGGAAAGTCTTCGAATTCGGACGAAACGGGAGTACCCAGTATCCAGCGAAAACTCGTCCTCGCCGGCGGCGCCTTAGCATTGCTTCTGGTCATTTTTGGAACGGCTTTGCTCCTCGGCGGCAATGATTCTGTACTCCGAGGTATCGGTGCGGTCAGCGCCGACGCCGATGTCTCAACCGGCCGGCTGCATTTTTGGCCGATCGCTATCCGCGTCTTTTTCGAGCATCCCATCATCGGAGCCGGTTTTGATTCATTCGCTGTTGCTTTTCCCGAATATGACACGTGGAATGGCATGTTTCGCGTCGAACAGGCTCACAACGACTACCTCCAAACGCTGGCGGACGCGGGGGTCGCCGGCTTCTTATGTATCCTTGGATTTATCTATCTGCTGTTTAGGCGCGGTATGGCGATCGTCTCGGCTACCAGCGGTTTCAGGCAAAGTGCAGCAATCGGGTCACTAGCCGGTTGTGTGGGAATACTGATACACAGCTTTTTTGACTTCCCTCTGCGTACCAATTCGAATGCGTTTTTCTTTTTGCTACTGGTAGCGATCGCGACCGTCGGCGTCGCAGAAGAACATTCAAGCAGACGACATCGCCGTCATCGATCCTAACGCACCCTTACGACGATCTCTTTCTTGCCGCAAGGCATCTGGAACGTAACCTGATAAACACCCGTCTTGCCGCTCGCTGCGCCGAGAACAAACATCGCCTGATCCCGCACACCGTCAACCACAAGTCGTCGAATACTCACATCCTGCGGACTCGTGGTTACCGCGGTGATCCCGTCGATCGGTTCATCATCGGCACGTCGGACAATAACCGCACGGTCACCTCCGCCGCTTTGCAGGGAAACAGTTTCCTCGCCGACGGTTAAGGTACACGGCTTTATCTCGGTGGATTCGGACGCTTTGACGACACGCGGCCGGCCATCGGCGACAATGTTTTCATCCGGTGTTTTTTCAGTCGGTTTTTTAGGCTCTTCAGCCTTATTGTCTGTGGTTATCGTGGTCGCCTCAGGTGTTGGAGACGCCGATGGCGTCGGTGAAGGCGTAGTGTCGGGGGTTTTCGCGGTCGTCGGAGGAGGCGGTATCGTGATCACGACCGGCGGAAACAGCTCTTTGGTGGAAACATTCTCCTTCCTATCGTCGGCATTAACCTTTGGCTTTTCTCCAGCAAGCGTTGGGTTGGGTGTCGGCTCGGTGACCTCAACGGTCTTTTCCGGTTCCGGCGAAGTTGACGCGACGGGTGTTGGCGTCGGCTCGGTCGGAGTCGCTGTCGGGCTGGGGCTTGGCGTCGGATCAATGACCGGAACAGTAGTGTCCGGCGTCGGGGATGGTGACGCCTCGGGAGTCGGCGTCGGCTCAACGGTCGGGCTCGGTGACGGCGTCGCAACCGGAACGACCGATGGGATAGGCGGCCCCGCAGGCGTCGGGGAAGCTTTCGTTTCCTCCGGCGTCGGTGTCGGGGCCGGCGTCGTTACCTCGACCGTTGGTGACGGTATTGGCGTTTCCAACAGTGTTTCAGATGGCTTTGGCGTAGCAACCGGTGTCTCGGTTGGCTTCGGCTCCTCTGGCGTTGGCGAGGCCGTCGGTTCCCCGATCTTCGGCGTCGATGTTGTAGCTGGTGTTTCAGTCGCTTTGGGAGATTCGGTAGCAATCCCCGCCGGAGTGGCTTCGGTAATTGCTGCCACAGCTTCAGTTTTTGTTTCCGGTGTTGGGGTTGGTTCTACGACCTTTGCAACAGTCTCTCGGATCGGCGGCGTAACCGGCTTTTCTCCAACGCGCGCAACGAGTCCGTCAGTGCTGCCGTTGATCTTCTTGTAGAGGTCTTCGATCACGTTATAACCAAAGGCATTCGGCGACCCACTCTTATAGCTCTTCACGTAGAAGTCCAGAGCTTCAGCATCCTTGCCTGCCCTCGCGAGTGCGGAGCCAAGCCGCCACGTGCTCGAACGCCACCATGCACTGTTTGCCGGGAGCACGCTGACCGCACGCTTGAGCCGGACGATCGCGTCTTCGGTGGCATCCGTTTGAAATAATGCCCAACCTGTGACCTCTTCGATCTGGCCGCGAAGGATCGACGATAAGGTTTGACGCGGCACTTCAGGCAGATTCAGATATTCACCTCGTGTGGCGGCAAGTGTTCGATTCTCGTACAATTCGCTGGCCATCACCGCTATAGTCGGATTCGGCACCTCGAGGCCGATATCAACATTGGCAACCGCCGCCTTTGCAAGTTCCAGAACCTTTGGCAACGCGATCTTCTTCTCAAGAAGTTGATGTGCGGCAAAAAGCTGGCGATGAACTTTCATCTTGTCATCACCACGCGTGAAATCGTCCGTAAACTTCGCAACGCTCTCAGCCTTTGGCTCGCGGGCGTCCAGCTCCTGTCTAAGTTCGAGCAAAGCTGTCAAACGGGCCGCATTCTCCGGGCTGTCGGCTGCGGTCGGAGCGAAGATGCTTGCGCGCCGCTCAAATCCGATCAACTCTGTAAAATCTTTCGATTCGCGCCTCACACGGCCGCCGAGGTTCGTTTTAATGACGCCGTCCTTCACCGAAAAATTCTTCGCCAACTCATCCGCGGCCTCTCGGTAAAATCCCGCAGCAAGCCGCGCCGAGGCGATCTCATATTCAAGCGTCGGAAAATTGCCGTAACGCCTGGCCGCAACGAGCGTCTTTTCAGCGGCAGCAGGATTGTTTTGGCTTAGGTAGCCGCGTGCGAGTGCGATGTGAGACCAGACAAAGCGTGGATCGCTTGCGATGGCCTTCAGAGCCAGAGAGACGGCTTTGTCGCCGTTGTTGTTTGCCGCGTACCAGTAAGCTGCGCCCGCGATGAGGATGACATTTCCGCCATTTGCCTCGATCGACTTTGCCAATTCAGCCTCGGCATCCGCTGTTTTGCCGCTATCAAACAACGACAGGATCATGCCTGTTTGAGCAGGAAGATTGGCCGCATCGCGAGTCAATATCTCGCGGTAAAGAGCAACGGCCTCCTCGGCCTTGCCGATCGAGCGCTTCATCTCGGCCAGGCCACGTCGGGCCGAGAGCGACTCCGGTTCAAGCTCAAGAGCCTTTGAATACGCTGCTGCCGATTCATCGAGGCGAAAATCTATCCGGCTGGCAAGCCCAAGGGTCTGGTAAGCAGCCGATGAAGCCGGTGCGATCTTGATCGCGCTCTCGGCAATGCGTCTCGCCTCGGCACCATTCTCGACACTCATGTAGAAATTCGCGATTGAAAGGAGTTGGTCGGCGTTTGCGGCAGCTTTTTGTTCGAGGATCGCAGCGACCTCAAACGCCTCACTTCGCGCTTCACGAAAATAGAGGTTTGCCGCGAATTTAGAGAGCGTGTCGTTGAACAGTTGTTCAGGGATCGGCGTCGGAGCTTCGCTTGCCGCCATTCTAAAATGCGGAGCCGCTTCAACGACATTGCCCGCAGCGAGGCTTGCATTGCCAAGTTCTGCAGCGGCAACGGCAACGAGGCCCATACCCTCGTTCACCTTTTCCGATCTTGGATACGCACTTAGAAACTTTTTCAGCGTCGCAATACGCTCAGTGGCATCCGCCACGGCGATCGCTTTTTCCCATTCAGCCTTTTCGTCCGGCACAGGCTCCGCCTCAACCGGTTTAGGCTTTGGTTTGCTCGCTACGGGTTTCGGCTTGTTGATAGCTGGTTTTTTTGACGTGGTTGACCTGGGTTTAGCCGTGTTTGGCTTAGCTCCGGTCGTTTTCGGTTTAGCCGATGCCTTCGCTTTGTTGTCAGACGATCTTGATTTTGATGCAGTAGATTTGGATTTGTTGTCTTTAGGCTTTGGTTTTGTGTCTTTTGGTTTAGGTTTAGTGGCGGCTGTTTTTCCTTTCGCAGACGTTGTCTTTGGCTTTGTCGTCTGTGAAAACGCTGCCATCGCCGTCAGGCATACCAACGCAAGAACGACAGTCGAATCCCTAACAAACCGTACTAGAAACTTCATAATCTGCCCAAAATCATACCACGAAATTGCCTTTTGCTACCGCAGGCCATATCCTCGCTGTATGACCGAACTCGACCAAATATGGTCGAAAATGCTGATCGACGCCGGCCAGAGAGCCCGCGATACCGGTAGCCAGGAGATCGCCGAATACCTGCGCCTCAAAGCCACAAATGACGCGATCCGCACCGCCGGCGTCGGCTGGCTTTTTGACACGGTACTCGAGATCGCGGGCCGCGAAATGGGCCGGCGACACGGCGTCGGCATCGAACGCGAAGAGCCGCACCGCTTTGACCGCGGCAATTCGAAAATGGTCGGCTCGGTGATCCGTATCAATCATGGGGTAAGATGTATGACCGTCGAAGCAGGTTGGGCGCGAACTCCGTCTGACGGAATAATGCGGAATGGAGCCCTGGCATTCGCACGTATCGCACACTTTGGAATGCCCAAAGATGGGATCGATATGCGTTTTGTTCGCTCGGACCCAACGCCGCAATGGCTAGACGAGGACGGCGGTGTCGTTGGCTCGGCTACTATTGCCAACCACATCGACAAGCTGTTCGACCGGTGACCATCTCGGTTGCCACGTTGTAACCGGGCCATTATTACGATAATATTAAAGTTTAGCTTTACGTTCATGGAGAGATGATAGTGATTGCAGAACTTGATAAATTGATAGACCTTCAAAAGACCGATACAAACCTTCGCCGGTTAAAGCGGTTGATTGATACAGCAGAAGAGAGGCGTGCAGAGATCGAACAAGAGTTTGAACAGCACGCCTCTTCTATTCGCGAGGTACAAAATAAGCGTGACACGCTTAATGCCACTCGAGCCGACCTCGAACGCCAGATCGCCGAAAACAAGACGTATCTAGAACGCGCCGATCGGAACCTCAAACACTCGCAGAATCAAAAAGAATACGAGACCGCGATGCGCGAGACCGACGCTCTGCAAAAGCAGATCGCGGCCTTTGAAACGCAGATCGTCGAGGCGATGGACGAACTCGAAGGCGTCGAAAAGGACATTGCCGAACGTGCCGAGGAGATCAATACTCTCGACGGCAAACGTGCCGCAGCGATCGCCGAATTCGAAGCCGCTTTAGCTAAGGATATGGCCGCGTTCAAGTCCGAGACCGCCCACAGGGCCACAGCGTTTGCAACCTTGCCGCCTCGGCTCGCGTCAATTTACGATCGCATGGCCCAACGCAGCCGTGACGGTATCGCCGTTGCCGAGGTCATTAACAATTCATGCAGCGCATGCTATGTTTTGCTCCGCCCGCAGGTGCAGCTTAATGTCAAGAAGGGCGACGAGATCATCACCTGCGAAAACTGCACGCGAATATTGTACATAGCCTCGCGAGAAGCCGAAGCAAGCGCCTAAATCGATGAGCAGTCTAGAAACAGCAACACTCGCGGCCGGATGCTTTTGGTGTGTCGAAGCCGTCTTTGACGATCTGCAGGGCGTCGAGGGCGTAGTCTCAGGCTACTCCGGCGGGCATACACAAAATCCAACTTACAAAGAGGTCTGCTCCGAAACGACCGGCCACGCCGAGGTTGTGCAGATCAGATTCGATCCGGAAGTGCTGTCGTTTGCCGATCTGCTTCGCGTCTATTTCACCGTCCACGACCCGACAACGCTTAATCGTCAGGGCGGCGACATCGGCACCTCATACCGTTCGGCGATCTTCTTTCATTCGGACGAACAACGCCAAACAGCTAACGAAGTAATCGCCGAGATCACCGCTGAAGGTATCTACGACAATCCGATCGTGACCGAGATCACGGCCTTCGACAAATTCTGGCCTGCCGAGGATTATCATCAAGAGTACTTTGCGAATAATCCTAACCAGCCATATTGCGCCGCCGTTGTCGCTCCAAAAGTGGCGAAGTTTCGGCAGAAGTTTGTGAGTCGGCTCAAAAAATAGTTCAGAGTGCAGGCTTTAGCCTGTTTCTAACGCCAAAGAAAGAACAAGCTAAAGCTTGCACTCTGAACCCTTCATAATTTCCCAAGCAGCATCAAAAACCCGATCAAAATAAACGCGGCCGCAACGATCCGCTGAAGCCATTCGGTTGGAACGTATTGACTCAGCAGACCGCCGAAAACAACCGCTAACAGCGTAACGGTGATCAGAGCCAGGCTTGCACCTAGAAATACCGCGATCTTCGATTCCGTACTCGACGTCATCGTGATCACCGCAAGCTGCGTCTTGTCGCCTAGCTCTGCCAAAAATAGGGTTAAGAACGCTGTACCAAAGATTTTCCAGTCCATGCCTTTTAGTTTAGCGGCACCCAGGGAAATTTGTAAGCCTAATACTCATTGGCGCGGGAGCGATTCTTTCTTTTTTAGATGCCGAGTCGTGTCCTCGGTAACGGACGAAAAGAGATTTGTCGCCTCGGGCAGTTTGAGGTCGTTTGTTGTGCCGCCCAGGCTGTCGAGAATGCGTTGGCCCTCAGCCTCGATCGCATGGTCCGATACGCGATTCTTTGGAATGCTTAAGAAAACGCCGTTTAGGACGAAACCAAGCCCTATGAAGAATGCCACAATGCCGAGTCCAGCCAAGAATAGAAGGTCATCATCGCCCTTAAAATAACTGACCAGCGTCATCGCTATCGCTGCTCCGATACCTATCGAGCCAAGTATCGATCCGGTACGCATTCGCCGTAAACGCCTCTCCTCGGGCGACTCGAGAAATTTCTCGATCTCGGGCAAGACCTCTTCCGTGACCGTAGCCAGTTCGTCCGCCGATTGCGTTTCGCGAATCCTGGCTGCGATCGCACGTCCGATCTCATCGCGCGCCGAAACGGCCGACGCCGTAATACTATCCGGCGATTCGATGGCAACGCGCACCCGCCGCATATCTGTGCCGCAGGAGCGACAAAACTGATTTGCACTACGCTCTTCGATTCCGCATTCGGGGCAAAACATACTTTTCTTCTCGGAAGAACAAACGAAACTTAATTGGATTCAGTTCATCCTTTCTCGGCGTTCACAGCGGTCTCTGCGTTAAATTTATCTCTAAACGCAGAGACCGCAAAGATTCTATTTCTCACTCACCAATAGGTTCTTCGCCTCTAGTAGCTCTGCTTTGTGTTCGTCGGTCAGCACCGGATATTGCAGGTCTAGTGATTCGAGTTTCTTAACGATAACCTCTGAAACAGCCAATCGCGTGAACCACTTCTTGTCCGCGGGAATGATATACCACGGCGAGCGTTCCGTCGAAGTCGCCTCGATTGCTTCTTTGTAGCACTTCATGTAGTCGTCCCACATCGCACGCTCTTTGACGTCGCCCATTGAGAACTTCCAGTTTTTGTCCTCCTCGGCGATGCGTGCGAGGAAACGCGCTTTCTGCTCTTCTTTTGAGACATTGAGGAAGAATTTGATGATGTGCGTTCCATTCTCGGCCAGATGGTTTTCCCAATCGCGGATGTGCCTGAATCGTTTGTTCCAGATCTCTTTGTCATTAAGCGTGTCGTCCGGCAGCTGCTGAAATTGCAGGATACCGGGATGGACGCGAACGACCAAAACCTCTTCGTAATGCGAGCGGTTAAAGATACCGATCATTCCCCTTGCGGGCAGATTTTTCTGACAACGCCAGAGGAAATCGTGATCGAGCTCCTCGCTCGATGGCTGCTTGAATGAGACAACGTGACAGCCCTGCGGGTTGACGCCGCTCATCACGTGTTCGATCGCTCCGTCCTTACCCGCCGCATCCATTGCCTGAAAGATCAGCAGCAAAGAATATTTGTCCTGAGCGTACAAAACATCCTGCAATTCGCGCAGCCGTGAGACATTTTTCTCGAGGTCTTTCACCGCTTGTTTTTTATCGGTATAATCGCCGGTAAAGTCGGTCGGATGGTTTTTGAGGTTAACTTTTGAGCCTTCTTTGACAAGGAATTTATCAGTTTTCATATGTTAGGTTATTGGATCCGAACAAACTAAAAAGTGGAAACTTAAAGGTGAAAACTGACATTTTCAGGTTCTACTTTTCAGCTTTCAGTTTGTTCGGAACCGAGATCGACTAATGAATATCATGTATCAAATGAAAAAGCTATTTCTATTTCTGTTGCTCCTTCTGCCGATCTCGGTTGTCTGCCAGCCGCGGCTTGTCCCGAACAAGATAACCCTCAAGAACGGCAAGTCATTCATGCTAAATCTCGCTGAAGGGTTTGAGATCATCCCGGCGATGGAGGGTTTGAAGCGTGTCCGCTTTTTTGCCAAGTCACCCGACGGCCGCATTTTTGTGACCGATATGTATAATCTTGCCGACGGCAAGCGTGGTACCGTTTACATTCTCGACGGCTGGGATGCCGAGCGTGGTAAATTCGGCAAGCTCATCCCATACATGACCAATCTGCGCAATCCGAATAGCTGCCAATTCTACCGCGACGCATCCGGCCAAGATTGGTTCTATCTCGCCGAAACGCATCAGCTTACGCGTCGCAAATTCACCGCTGGCGAGACCAAGCCGACCGATACAAAGCCGCAAGTACTCGCCACCTTCCCCGACTACGGCCTCAGCTACAAATACGGCGGCTGGCATTTGACCCGGACGATTTCGTTTTCGCCCGGCGGCAAACTCTACGTCTCGGTCGGCTCGAGCTGTAACGCCTGCGTCGAAAAGGAAAAGATCAGAGCAAGCATCGTCGAGATGAATCCTGACGGCACCGGCCAGCGTGAACTCGCCCGCGGCCTCCGAAATGCCGTCGGCCTTCGTGCGATCGGCAATTTTGTCTTCGCGACCAATCAAGGGAGCGATCATCTCGGGCTTCAAAAGCCTGACGAAACATTCTACGCTCTCAAAGACGGCACGGATTACGGCTGGCCGTATTGCCACTCGTCAAACGGCCGTGTCTTTGCCGATCCAAAATTCAAAAGACCCGGCCAATGCAGTGGAGTTCCTGCACCGTATGCCTATTTCCCGTCCCGTTCGTCGGCACTCGGCTTTGATTATTTCGACGATGCCGACGCTGTCGATACGATCAAGAACGCATTCCTCGTTTCGCTTCACGGCTCGACCAACAAATCGATCGGCCACGGCTACAAGGTCGTCATCATGCGAAAGGGCGAAAAGCTGCAGGATTTCCTCACCGGCTTTCTCCAAAAAGGTACAGTCTTTGGCCGCCCGTGCGACATCATGAAGATTGATGCGAATTCGTTCCTGCTAACAGACGATCACTCAGGCATAATCTATCTGGTCCGGCGAAAGGGATCGGCTCCCGCGATCTCGAGAGTTGACGAACCGGCCGCTACACCGGAAAACTCGCGGCCGACCCCAGACAAACGAAGCTGTCTCTCATTCGCGTTGCTCGCCGCGGGCAGCATCTTAACGTCGCTCGCCGCTAGACATTGATGCGCCAATTTAAGTTGTTAAAGATCGATCGGTCTCGGGTGCTTCCGGCGTTCGAAACCCGTCTAAATATTCATTTGCTCTTCTGATCCTGGCCGGCGGCTTGTCATCGGATTCGACCCGTAATCGCTCCTTTCGTATCAGCCGGCGTATGTACTCGCTCGTTGAGCCGTAATAGCGCGAACTTGCCTGGCCAAGCACGAATTCGTACCTGTCCTCCGGCATCGAAATATTCATTGTTCTTCTCATAAATCTTCCATCAAGGTGAAACAAGGGCCAATCTCAGAACACCCGTAAATAGTTGATGTGGCATGGTTTACGGCAATACATCGGCCGGCCCTGTTTCATCCTGTTTCACCTCTGTTTCACCTCGCGATGATACAAATAACCTGTGCATTTATATAGGTTTACAGGTGATTTTGATCTGTATTTCACCAGTTTTTTAAAAAATACATTTCATTGTGCCACAATGTATGTCGGACTGTCCTATGGTTGCAACAGCGTATCACACTTCAACCTAAATTGCAAGACTTTTTTCGACTGGATCGAATCCGATTTAATAGAGTATTGTAACCAAATCTGTTACGATTGTTGTTTGCGAGCAAAAGCGCTATGAACATCGGCATTACGGTATACCCAACATACGGCGGCAGCGGGATCGTCGGGTCCGAGCTGGGCCGCGATCTGGCTGAGCGTGGGCATAATGTGCATTTTATTTCGTCCGTGCTGCCAACACGTTTGACCGAACTAAACGAACGGATACATTTTCACGAGGTGGAAATGATGAGCTACCCGCTGTTCGAACATCAGCCCTACGACCTCGCTCTCGCGACAAAAATGGCCACCGTCGCGCGTGCCGAAAAGCTCGATCTGCTCCACGTTCATTACGCGATACCGCATTCGATATCGGCGATCCTCGCACGCGAATCGATCAAACAAAAACGCTACGTGCCCGTCATCACGACCCTGCACGGAACGGATATCACGCTCGTCGGGGCCGATCGCAGCTATCTGCCGATCACGCGATACGGCCTGCAGCAATCGGATGGAGTGACGGCGGTTTCGAAATTTCTAAAACAGGCAACGATCGAGACGTTTGATTTTGACGAGATCGAGGTCATTCCAAATTTTATCTGTCAGAAGCATTACTTACGGCTGCCTGACTCGCCTTTGCGTGCTGAATTAGCTCCAAATGGCGAAAGGCTATTGGTGCATGTTTCGAATTTTCGAGCGGTAAAACGTCCCGTAGATTGCGTCGAGATCCTTGCGAAAATACGTGCCGCCGGTGAAAATGCTCGGCTCGTGATGGTCGGTGACGGGCCGGAACTGTCGGCAGTTCGCTATCGCGGCGAACAGCTGGGAATGAACGGCAACATTCTCTACGTCGGCAAACAGGCGAATATCGCCGATTATCTCGGCGTTGCCGATGTGTTTCTGCTGCCGTCGGAATTGGAATCATTCGGACTCGCCGCTCTCGAAGCGCAGGCCTGTGAGCTGCCGGTCATTGCCACGCGCATCGGCGGAATTCCGGAGGTCGTCAACGATGGTGAAAGCGGCTTCTTGAGCGATGTCGCCGATGTTGAAAAGATGTCTGCGGATGTGCTGAACTTGCTCCGGGACGAAGACCTGCGGCGGGCTTTTGGCGAACGCGGACGCGAGCTTGCGGTTCAACGCTATTCGACCTCGAAGATAATTCCGCAGTACATCGCTTTTTACGAGAAGATCGTCAAAAAAGCGAAATCGTCCGCGGCAGGAAAGAGTTGAAACAACGGATTAACACAAATTCTCACGGATTTATTTTTTACTGCGTAGAACCAAAGTAACTTTCTCGAAGCTATCATAAATTAATCTGTGAAAATCCGTGTTAATCCGTTGTTAAACCGTCTTTGATTTATGCTCAAACGCTTCATGCACAATCGGGAAAGGCATCTTGCGATGCTCGATGACAATCGCAAGGAGCAGCCGTTTGATTGGGGGACGGAATTTATCACCGACCACCCGAACGGCGACGATCCGCGAAAGTTATTTAGCGAGTATTCGAAGCATTCGGTTGAGCACAGCGACGAATTCTTCTTTTTGCCGGAGATCTCAGATTTCAAATCTGAGATTTCAGATAATGGCCACGATGTGACCTGGACTAGCGGCATCGAAACTCCCAGCGAAGAAAACAATACGGTTTACGCAAAGTATTTTCCGAATGGCAGGGACAAAAAGTCCGCCGTCCTGATCCTCCCGCATTGGAACGCAAAAGCCGGGACGTATTTCGATCTCTGCAAGGTCTTTAACAAAGTCGGCGTCTCGGCACTTCGTATGACGATGCCGTATCACGAGGAGCGAAAGCCGCCCGAGACCGAGCGTGCCGATTATCTCGTCCCCGCAAATGTCGGGCGAACTCTGCAAAGTCTGCGGCAATCGGTGGTCGATGCCCGTGCGGCGATCACGTGGCTAAAGGAGCAAGGCTACGAAAAGGTTGGCATCATGGGAACCAGCATCGGCTCGTGCGTTGGTTTTTTTGCGTTTGTCCACGACCTGCGGATCGACTCGGCCGTGTTCAATCACGTCTCCGGCTATCCGGCTGATGTAGTCTGGCACGGCATCACGACCTATCACGTGAAGCAAGGGTTTGGTGACAATCTCAACCTCGACGAGCTTCGCGAATACTGGCTGCCGATCTCGCCAATGTCCTACATCGAAAAACTCTCACAGCTCCCGCCGCGTCCGCAGCGTTACATCTACGGCCTGTACGATCTCAGCTTCCCCGTCGACCTCTCACGCGATACGATCGATGCCCTCAATCGCTACAAGATCAAACACAGCGAAGTCAAAATTCCCTGCGGCCACTACACGCTAGGTGAAAAACCGTGGGTATATTACGACGGTTATAAGATCGTGTCGTTTTTGCGAAAGCACCTGAGATAAAACGACCGGTTACAACACACCGCGAGGATTTCGTCGATATCTCCTTACGGCAGAGCGGCCTCAAAAGACACGTTTGAGGTCTCGGCCATGCGGCTGATGGTTTCGGTGATCTTTGTGATGTCGTCAAAACCGGGAAGTTGACGTACCCGTTGGGTGACTTTTGCGTCGACGGTCTCGATGCCCTCGCCCTTGGCAAAGAGGGTCGCAACGAGGTACTCGGTACGGCGTTTGGCAAGCGAACCCTGGCCGACCGGTGCCCAAAAATGATCAGTTACAAATCTTGCGATCCTGCGTGCAGTTTTGTTCCTGCTTAATTCGAGTTTAGCTACGCTCCAATAGAATTGGTTGTGAGCCGATTCTTCCTTAATGATCGCGTCCAGGATCGGATTCAAGACAGGATGATCGGTCAGTGCTTTCAGACGGCGATAACCTTGGGCCGCTTCCATTTCGTGGATCGCCCCAAATGTCATGTGCGTCGCGGTAAATTTCTTGCCGATCAGGTTTGTAAGCGTCGTCAGCAGAAAAGCATTGGCGTGATAGGCGGTTGTGACGGCCGAACGCACTTGCGTTTGCCATTTTTCGTCAGTTTCGTAGCCGAGTTCGTTTAGAAAGCGGTTCATCACCTCTCCGTGCGTAATTTCCTCGATGCCCCAGCGTTCCATGAACTTGCTGATGTCCGGATCCTTGCCGGTGGGCGTACGGCACAGTTCGCGGTGGTACATATCGGTGAGCGTCTCGACGTCGCGCATGTAAAAGAGGATCGGCACAAACTTTTCGTCAAACGGCGTGTCTTTGACCTTGTCCCAAGGTATTGCGCCAAGAAATTCAGGCGTCAAGGCACGCTCCTGGCGCTCATACCAATCGAGGACATCTTTGTTGGTCTCAAAACTCATCCCATCTCACCGAATGCGTCGAACTTAATAGTGCTTACGATCGTAATTCGCTTTTCTACTTATCCCGGATGCGAAAAAACGCAGCGGTAATAATATAATCGAAAATATGAAAAAGTTGTATCTAGTTGTTATTGCAATTATAGCGGTCGTGTCAAGTAGTTTTGCCCAGAGCGGCAAACTCCACTTCGAGGGCGAACGCCACCTTAAGAACGTAAAGCAGCTTACCTTTGGCGGCGAGAATGCCGAGGCCTATTTTTCGTCCGATGGAAAGCAGCTGATCTTTCAGTCAAAACGTGACAATCTTGGCTGCGATCAGATCTTTAGGATGAATGCCGACGGCACTGGCCTTAAGATGGTATCGAATGGCGAGGGCCGCACGACGTGCTCATATTTTTTCAAGGATCGGAAACGAGTGATCTATGCCTCAACCCACGGCGGTAAAAAGGAATGCCCGCCAAATCCGGATATGTCGCAGGGTTATGTCTGGGCGGTTTACAGCGATTTCGATCTTTACACATCGACGCCCGACGGCAAAGATATTAAGAAGCTGACCAATTCTCCGGGTTACGACGCCGAGGCGACCGTTTCGCCGGACGGAAAAAAGATCGTTTTCACCAGCGAGCGCAGCGGAGACCTCGAGTTGTATTCGATGGACATCGACGGGAAGAATATCAAACAGCTTACCGACGCAGTTGGCTACGACGGCGGAGCATTTTACTCGCCTGACAGCAAGATGATCGTTTATCGCCGTTCGACCCCGACGACACCCGCCGAGGTCGCTCGGTACAAAAGCCTGCTTTCACGGCATTTGATCGTGCCAACTACATTTGAGGTATGGGTGATGAACGCAGACGGCACCAACAAGCGAAAAGTGACGAGTTTAGGTGCGGGCAGCTTTGCCCCGTATTTCACCCCGGATGGTAAGCGGATCATTTTCTGCACCAATTATTTCGCGACCGACCCGCGCAAACGAAACTTCGACCTCGCCCTCATCGATCTCGATGGCACCGGCATCGAGCGAGTGACCTTTAACGAGTCATTTGACGGGTTTCCTATGTTCTCGCCAAATGGCAAGAAGCTGGTATTTGCCTCAAATAGAAATGCGGCGAAAGAAGGCGAGACGAATGTGTTTATTGCGGATTGGGTGAAGTAATTTCTGCGTCCCCGGCGGTCTCTGCGTTTAACAGATTTTTGAACGCAGAGACCTCAAAGACCGCAGGGAAAGACAAGATACGCTGATGTTCGCGTTCCTTATGTATGAAACAACAACCGATACTCAGCATCACACTTATCTTGCTGTTTGCTACTTGCATATCAGCCCAATCAACCGACAAAACCGTCGAATCCATCCGCAAACGCTACACCGAGTTTGCCGAAAAAGCTCGTTTGGCCGAGGCTGACGAGGAACACGGACAATATGACGAGCTTTTTATGAACGAGCTAGTCGTTAACAAACTCGATCATCAATGGCGAGCCGTGGGGAAACATGTATTTACCTACAAGTTCTTTTACAAAATGCTGGATGGCGATCGCGAAGACCGTATGTATCCCGACCAACTGGTTTTGGTCAAGGTCGAGCGAAAGGAATCGGATCGTACTTACAGCGAGGAATATCTTTACTCAAACGCGGGCGTGCTGATGTTTTATTTCCAGAAAGCCGAAAATGACGATCAGTCGCCAGCCGAACGACGCGTTTATTTTTCAGGCATAAAGGCGATTCGCATCGTAGAAGACACAAAGACTCGCAATAGATTGACCGCAAAAGATGCAGCAGCTATGAAAGAGATCATCGCTCAGAGCGGCAAGATCAAAGAGATCTTTAATAGGTCGATCAAGTTGTGAAAAGGATTATTCAACTTTCCAGCTTCGGCGCCGATGAATTAAGTCGCAAACCGAAATACCAAGCCCACCAAATAAACAATATCTGCAGCGGAACGCGGAAAAGCAGATAGATCGCGCCGCTCTCCATACCGCCAAAGTTTACCTGTTTCAGACTGCCGGCGATGTTTGCGGGCAGGATCGCGATAAAGAATACGATCAGCAAGATCGATGCGAGCCGCGACGTTTTGCTCCAGATCAATCCGACGACCGCTGCGAGTTCGCAGATGCCTGTGAAATAGATCAGTTCGCGTTTGAAGGGCACTGCATCAGGCATCATTTCGATCATCGGGTCGGTGCTGGTAAAATGTGCAATTCCGGTGACGAAGAGCATCGCTGCCATCGCAAAACGGCCGACCTGCGACATGGTGAGCCGGCTACCAAGCACAAGCCTATTTGTCGCAAAAAGGACAGTAAATGTTACGATGAGCACGATCAACGGCGCCATAATATCGTTTATACTAATACATAAATTATGAAACAAACATTCCTTCTCTTGCTTACACTTATCCTGCTTTCCTCAATCGGATGCGGATCACGTTCGTCGGACAATAATACCACCGCCGCCAATACTCCGGCTGTAGCCAAGACACCCGCAGATGGCTTTTATCAGGGCAAGGGCATTGTCACCAAAATCAATAACGAGCTCGGCTCTGTCGAGATCGATCATGAGAACATTCCGGACCTTATGCCCGCGATGAAGATGGAGTTTCCGGTAAAGGACAAGGGTATGCTCAAACCGATCGCCGTCGGCGATGCGGTCACTTTCACGATTGAACATAAGCAAAGCACCGAAATAATCATCGCGATCGGTAAATAGCTCATGTCGATAGCGTTTACTAAATTTCATGGGTTTGGTAACGATTACATTGTCATCGATTGCGAGAGTGTTCCTGCGGAAACCTCGCTTTCTGAGCTCGCCATTGCGATCTGCCATCGCCATACAGGCGCCGGGAGTGATGGGATCGCTGTTCTTGCCAGAACCGGGAGCGATAGCGACTGGGGTCCTCAAGGCCACGAATCAGACTACTTTTGCGAGATCGTAAATCCCGACGGCTCAACCGCCGGATTCTCGGGCAACGGCACACGCTGCGCAGTCGCATATCTTCACTACAAAGGACTTTGGAGCGAACCGCGATTAAAGCTCGAAACGCGCAGCGGCATTAAAACTTACGAGCTGATCGAACGAAAGGGCAACGGCGAATTTTGGTTTGAGGCTGAGATCGGAAAGCCGCGTTTTGCGAGCGACGAGGTTCCGGTTCTCACAGCCACTCGCCGCGAGACCGTCGTCGATGAACCGATCGTGGTCGATGGGCAACAATATCTTTTCTCTGCAGTGAATGTCGGCAATCCGGTCGCGTGTATCTTTGTCGAAGATTTTGACTTCGACTGGCGCATCGTCGGCAGGTCGATGGAGGCACACGAGGCGTTTCCGGAAAAAGCGAATATCGTCTTTGTAAAGGTCGTCGATCGCGAAAACATCGAGATCCGCATCTGGGAACGCGCAGCCGGTGAAACGTCCTCATCCGGCACATGCTCAAGCGGGGCCGCAATCCTCAGTGCTTTCACCCAAAAGACCGGCCGAAAGGTAATGGTCCATGCGCCAGGCGGCATCACCAAAGTCATCTGGCGCGACGACGACGAAATAATCATCACCGGCCGGGCCGATCTCGCATACTCGGGCGTATGGCCGTAGAATTTAACGCTGAGACACAGAGTGCACCGAGATTTCTTAAAGGATCGTGGTCGTTCTTAAGAAAATTCTGGTTTTTGACTTGTCTTTCTTTGTGTTCTCTGTGACTCTGTGGTGAATATTTCTTATGGAAGATCCGACTAAACTCGAAAGCTCCGGCAACGAGAACAAGACGGAGATCAAGGCTAACACTACCGGCGATGCTCGGAGTGGTGACTTTGTCGCCGGAACCGTTCTCGCCAGCCGTTATCGCATTATTGGGCTTGTCGGCAAAGGCGGGATGGGCGAGGTTTATAAGGCCGAGGACATCAAGCTCTCACAGATGGTCGCGCTCAAGTTCCTTCCCGACAGCTACCAAGGCGACAGCATCGCGCTCGAGCGCTTTCACGGCGAAGTGCGCAATGCTCGGCAGGTGTCGCACGTAAATGTGTGTCGCGTTTTCGACATCGGTGAGATCGACGGGCGGCATTTTTTGTCGATGGAGTTTGTCGATGGCGATGACCTGTCGGAGCTGCTGACACGAGTTGGGCGGTTCACTTCGGAACGGGCGGTTGAGATATCGCGACAGCTCTGTGTTGGCCTTGAGGCCATTCACAAAGCAGGCATCCTTCATCGCGATCTCAAACCCGCAAACATCATCATCGATAAGAAGGGGATTGCCCGCATCACCGATTTTGGGATCGCGGGTATCGAGGCCGACATTTCTAAAGAAGAGATCCGCTCCGGCACACCCGCCTATATGTCGCCCGAGCAGATAAGCGGAAGAGAGGTTACCGTCCGCAGCGATATCTACGCTCTTGGCCTTGTTCTGTACGAGATATTCACCGGCAAACAGGCCTTCATCGCAGCGACCGTGCCCGAGCTGATCAAAAAACACCAGACAGAAACGCCGACAAATCCCTCCGAGATCGTCAATGGCATCGACCCGCTGGTCGAGAGCGTCATCTCTCAATGCCTTGAGAAAGATCCAAAGGACCGACCGCAATCGGCCCTGCACGTCGCGATGGCACTGCCCGGCGGCAACCCGATGCAGATCGCTCTCGACGCCGGACAAACGCCATCGCCCGAGATGGTCGCGGCATCGCCAAAGAAAGGAGCGTTGAAACCTGCAATCGCTTTGTCGTGTGTGATTGGAGCGGTTTTGATGATCGGGATCATCTTGTGGGCGTCAATGAAGTTCGGGCCGCAAAACAGAATTCCGTTCGCTAGGTCTCCCGAAGTTATGGCTGAGAGAACCAGCGAGATCATTTCAAAGTTTGGCTATACGGACGAGCCGGTCGAAAGACGCTATCGTTTCTATTACGACGATACGTATGAAAGATTTGTCAGGGATAATCCGTCACCTGAGAATTGGGAGAAGATATCGAGCGGCCAGCCGCTGATGTTTGTATTTGGTGAACAGCAAAGCCCGCACTACTTCGACATGGTAATGATGGGCAACGGATTTTGGACATTTTTGCCGCAGACGACGGGCGGAATGAAGACAATTTCTCTCGACACGCGCGGACGATTGGTGGAATTCAGCGCTGTCGCGCCGCAGTTTACAGAAAATCCAGCCGCGCAAGCAAACGCAGATTTCTCCCCCGCATTTGCGGCTGCCGAACTCGATCCGTCCAAATTCAAAGAGACCGCGCCAAATTGGACACCGTCCGTTGCCTCTGACATGCGCAGGGCTTGGGAAGGCTCGTTGCCCGACCATCCCGAGATCCCGCTTCGCGTCGAAGCCGCCGCGTTTCAGGGCAAGATCGTCTATTTTCAACTTATATATCCGTGGACAAAGGCCGATGTTACCCGATTTGATTCCTACACAACCCGCGATTGGATCGCGATATTTATCTTCGCCGGAGTCTTGATCGGAATTCTCATTACCGCTATCTTTCTGGCGCGAAAAAATGTCAGATCGGGAAGCGGCGACCGCAAGGGCGCGTTCAAAACCGCGCTGGTTGTTTTGGGCTTAACATTTAGCGGCTGGCTTTTGAGTATGAATCACGTTCCGGCGTTTTTCCCCGCATTGACCCGCTTTTCGCACTCAATGCGGATCGCTCTATATTGGGCAGCCGCAACGTGGCTGTTCTATCTCGCGCTCGAGCCGGTAGTCCGCCGCAACATGCCCGAACTAATCGTTTCGTGGAATCGCCTGTTGGCGGGCGACTGGCGCGACCCTCTTGTCGGGCGGGACGTTTTGCTCGGCGCATCGTGCGCCGTTGCGGAGGTGACGTTACTTTATCTGGCTCTCTTGGCCGAGCGTTTTTTTTACAATGACTACAAGACTGACATTGATCCTGACGCTCTGATCGGCTTGCGAAGTCCTATTGCTCAAATTCTGAGCGTTTCGGGCGCCACCATCATGAGTGGATTTGGGTTTGTTTGTCTGTTGGTCATTTTGTTTTTGATGCTTCGGCGCAGGCTATACGCCGGTATCGCTCTCTTTGTCGTAAGCGCGACAATTACAGGCTTGTTTTTCAGTCATTCCCTGGTTGATCTGCCCTTTATGTTAATTAGCGTCGGTATTATGTGTCTGGTCGTTAGCCGCCTGGGCTTGGTGGCGGCGATCGTTATGTTCATGGTCAACACTTGGATGTTATCAACCCTTTTCACACTCAACTTTTCCGCGTGGTATGCAACACCGATGCTCGTAACGTTGGTGCTTGTTTTGTTTGTGCTCGGTTACGGGTTCAAGATCTCTACCGCAAACCGACCGGTATTTGGCGGTGCGTAGTTTCTTTGCAAGTGATCGTTGCAAAGAACTCACAACAGAGGCACAGAGATCACGGAGGATTTGAAAGAACGACAATTTCTCTGTGACTCTGTGGTGAATAATTACTAGCCTATTATTGCGACTTCAGATATTTCTCCGGGATCTTGTTGTCCGGAGTTTCGGCCTGCCAGTAGATCGTCACGACCCACCAACGCTTGCCGTCATTTAGCAATTGAAAACTGTTGATCCCGCGTAGGAACGGCTCTTTGTCGTCTGATTTGCGAAAGGCGTGATAGGTCGAGAAGACCTGTGCGATATTGCCGTATATGTCGACGTGGCGGGCGAGTTCGCGTTCGTGAAAGCCATTTGCGGCAAAGCTGGGTGCGGCCCGCTTTGCGTAGTCATCGGGCGTAAGTGCGTTTCCGCCAAAGACACCAGTCGTCGCGTTCTTGCCGGTTGGAATAAGCCGCGCGTCTTTGTGAAACAGCGAACGAAACCGGTCCCAATCACGAGCCTTTCCGGCATCGCCCGAAATCACGTCATAGACGGCCTTCATGATCGAGTCTAGCGAGGCGACATCTTTCGGATCGGCCTCACGTGGCGTCGATGTAGGTGCGGGCGGCTGAGCAAATGTCATGACAGATGCGGACAAAAAGACAAACATCAAGATAAGTATTTTCATACGGGCATTTTACGCGAAAACGAGAGGAAAAGTTATTCGTCGAGCGGCTAAGGCGATCGAAGAAAATCTGCATCCTTTCGACTCTCGATCTTGTCCTGAATTTCTTTTGGAAGTTCACTAAAAAGGTCGAGTCCGGTTCGCTGTTCTATCTCACGAACGGTCGTCTTATACGTCTCCCAACGTGCATCTTCAATGCCCTCGTCATTTGGCATATCGACAGCGATGATGCGTGTTGCCGCCGTTATTTCCTTGACGGAAGTCCCTCGTGGAAATACGACTATGACCTTCCAGCAGTTGGTCGGTACCGCGACCTTTCCGCGAAGCCGTTCTTTCTCGCCATAGACGCCAGCGATCGTGTATAGATCGTTGCCTCGTGAGACCAGATTGCGGGCGTACATCTCAAGCATGTTCCACGGGTACTGATTCAGATCAGCGGTCTGCGGGACGATATTTGTCATTAGAAACGTCTCGGCGTTAAGTAACGGGTTGCCAAACCTGTCCGCGCTCGGCACGATATGGCCGCGATCGTAACCGCTGCCCGAATAGTCGGAGTACATCATCCGCTCGACGCCGGTCGGCAGAGAATGGTCCGGTTCAAAATCCGGACGCGGCAGAGATCTGCCAAGATCGGCCCGAGTCGTCCGCCACGCCACCCAATTCAGCGTTCCGCGGCTTTCGTTGTAAGACAGCAGGTGACTCGAATGTACGAGCAGCCAGTTATTGCGGTCTGCCGTGCCTGCGCTTGAAGGATTGCCAAATGGCAGCAGTTCGATCGCAGTTAGTACCGGCGGAGCCACGTCAGGGAGCTTTACGGGGGCCTTAGTCGGCTCTCCTACAAAGCCGCAGCCGAGCGAAACAGCAGCTATCAATAACAGTCCGACGAATTCTGATCTGATCGGCGAAGGCATATGTCGCCTCTGAGTTTACCAAATCAATTCGTGGAGAATGCACTTTGCGTTTCCCTTGCGTTCTTCGCGATCTTTGCGTGAAATTGATATTCAAACGCAGGGCGAACGCAAAGAAGCACTCTAAGACCGTTTGCGTTAGAATCTAGGTAGTGACAGAAAAGGTTCACATAACAGGTTTGAGCCGGGATGAGCTTGCTACGCTTGCCGAATCGTTTGGCGAGCCAAAATACCGTGCGATGCAGGTCTTTAAGGCGGTGCACCAGCGGCGTTTGCGGTCTTTTGAAGACATCACCGATCTGCCAAAGAAGTTTCGCTCCAAACTCGAAGAGGTGGCAGACATTTCTCGCCTCACGGTCGAATCAAAGTACGTCTCGACCGACGGCACGCGGCGGTATTTGATGAAAACGGCGGACAATTATCCAGTCGAGACCGTATATATCCCGACCGAGAATCGCGATACGATCTGCTTTTCGTCGCAATCGGGGTGTCCGCTCAAGTGCGATTTTTGCCTTACGGCGAAGCTTGGCTTGCTGCGTAATTTAACGAGCGGCGAGATCGTCGAGCAGATCATCATCGTGCTAAATGACGTTTATGGCGTGGGCATAGACACGCCACACGGGACGAATCTTGTCGGCATGGGAGCAGGTGAGCCGTTCCTAAATTTTGAGAATTTGATCAACGCACTAAACATTATGTCCGACGAGGACGGCCTATTCATCGTCCCAAACCGCGTCACCGTCTCGACAGCCGGCATCGTGCCGCGAATTTACGATCTGGCAAATATTGGGCACCGGCCGCACCTCGCGATCTCGCTTTCCTCCGCGAATGACGAGCTACGTACAAAGCTGATGCCGATCAATAAAAAGTGGGATCTCAAAGAAGTGATGACGGCGGCGAAGGAATTTGAAGCGAGCCTCAGGCGTGGCGAACGATTTACATTTGAATACGTCATGCTCGGCGATGTGAACGACCGCGATACGGACGCGATCGAACTCGCCGAACTGGTTGAGCGATATCAGCTTCGACGCGTAAAGATAAATCTCATACCGCACAACGGCGCCGAGCAATTGGATTACAAGACCTCGACACCCGAACGTGTCGAAAGATTTAAGAAACTTCTCGAATCCCGCGGCGTCGATGCATACGTGCGGCAGCCGCGTGGTAGAGACATTTATGCTGCGTGTGGGCAGCTTGCGGCGAAAGCTGCCTAAAAGTGAAAATGTGAAAGAGTGAAAATGTGGAAAAGTACAACGGGCGATCGCTGATTTTCACTTTTTCACATTTCCCCTTTTTAACTCATTCTTATGGAACTTCTTATCCCAGGTCTCATTCTCGTCGCCTTGATGGTTTGGGCTTCGACGAAGATCAAAAAAACGACCGCCGCAGCATTCGAGGCCGAGACGGTCGAGACGGACGAGTATATTATCAATAAGCCACAAGGTTTCCTGCACGTTCTCAATGGCGATCCGCAATACGCTTTTGAGGCGTATTCAAAAGAATTTGGTGGCCCTGGAGCCGAGGACGTACGACGAGCGACGGCAACCGTTGGTGTCACCGCAACGACGGTCAAAGAAGAAGCGTCGCGACGCGTAAATGCTGGAAACAATCTCATCGACGACCGCAGCGAGGTGATCGGTGAGACGAAATATCGTCTTATCGAAACGCGTGCCGTCGCGAATGATATCGCATACCGCAATCTCTTCAAGATCGCCGAACGCGGCGGCAAGACCTACGTCATGACCGTCACGGTAATTGCAGAAACAACGGACGAGGCGATGCGCGACATCGAAACAATGCTTAATAGTTTTGAGTTAAAAGTATGATCAGAAAATCAATTAAGGCAATAGTTTTATCCGGAATTCTTTTCGTCGGCACGCTTGCGACGAATGCACAGACCGTCACCGGCACCATCGCCAACGGCGAGGTGACACGCGGCCGTAAGGCGAAAGCGACGGTAGTACTCGATATTCCCCATGATCTGCACACTAATTCAAATCGCCCGGGCAGCGAATATGCGATCCCGACAACGGTCAAGGTCAAACCTGTAAGCGGCGTGAAGATCGGTGCTGTGGTCTATCCACGAGGGATGAACAAGAAATTTGAGTTTGCCGAGAAGGCCTTGAATATCTACGAGGGCCGGGTTGAATTTGCCTTTGACGTGACGGTGCCGCGAAGCTATCGCAAGCCGAGTGTCGAGATCGAGGTAACCGTCAGATATCAGGCCTGCACAAACGAGGTCTGCTATCCGCCTAGATCGAAATTGGCAAAATTGACTGCCCGTGTCAGGTAGCCTTCATTGCAGGCGAAATGTTTTAGGGACAAATTCGATCGCGATAACATTGCGCTTTTCAGTCTTTGGCTCTGAGTCGCGGTAGGTAAAGACGGCACTAACAGGTGGCAGATCTGAGCGACAGCCCAGCTCGAATATTCCGGTATCGGGGGTAAACGAACTCACAAGGGGTTTGTTTATGATCGGAGTTTCAAAGATCATCACTGCATTTTCGACGCGGGCCGCGATCACATATTTTCCATCCGTACATTCCACCTTTTCAGGTACACCGATCACTCTTCGCTCGTTATCGAGCGGCTCGCGGAGGCGATCCTGAATATCCAGCAGCTGCTGCTCTCGCAGCACTCGTTCCATTTCAGCGCGTTCAGCTGCGACAGACCGGATGTTTGCTTCGAGATCGCTCGCCGGCCGGCCCTCGATGATGAAAAAGGGTTCTTTGGCGATGTCGTCGAGCGATTTTAGCCGAAAGTGAGATGGCACGAACGCGACCGAAATAAGTGTTCCCACATCCGGACGTTGCCTCGCCGGCCGGAATCGAAGAACAGATTTTTCCGAGGCAAACTGCGTGTCACATCGAAAGGCAAACGAACGGGTTCCCGGTGTCAGAACTCTAACTTTCAGGTCTGAAAAGTTTCTCGTGGTGAGCCTTAGCGGCCCGGCATCGGTTTTTACCCGATAGTTTATTCGGCCATCGGCGCAAGATATTCGTTCGATCGAGCCGACCGCGATATGCTCTCCTGGCATCGCTCGGTCGAGCAGAATATTCAGGTTATTCATCTCGCGGTCGTCGTCGATCTTAGCGATCTGCTCGGGCGTGAGGTCGCGCCATTTGAGGATAACCGGATCCTGCGGCATACCCGAACCGAAATTGACCGTAACCTGTTTTCGGGCGGACTTTGCGGCAGCGATCTCGTCGCAGATGCGGACTATTTCCTGAGCTTCTTTCTTGCGAGATTTATCATCGCCGGTGCGGAGTATCTTTTCGGCCAGGGTGCGAGCCTCGGATATTCGTTCGAGTCCGAGATAGATACGGGCGGCAATGACCGAATATTCGGCGTTGCCCGGCTGGAGGTCCTGGGCACGCAGAGCCGCCGAGAGAGCCTTGTTAAGATTGTCGCCGGTTATGAGACCAACCAGTGCGAGAAGCTTATGGCTCTCGGCAAAGCGGGCGTTGAGGCTGATGGCCTTTTCAAGACTCATTCGCATCGTCTTAGCCGCCTCGGTTGGAATCTGGTCGATGCCGCCAAATTCGTCCATATATTCGCGGCTGATGAGATACGCGTAATAAAAGTGAACTAAGTGGTTGTTTTCATCGGCGGCCATCGCCTTTTCCAGGAGGCGTTTGGCGTCGGTGAATCTGCGTTGCCGAAGGCGGACAAGGCTAAGAGTGGCATTCGCCATGCCGAGCGCCGGCTCGGCGGCAAGCGACCTTGCAAGATATGTCTCAGCCGAACCGTCCCGAAGGTGGTATAGCAAATCGCCAAGGTATGCGTCCGATCTGGCTGTGTCCAAAGAAACAGCAACACCCGCAACCGCGGCGGCATCGGCTTCAAAACCGATGATCGGAAATGCCTCACTCTTTTGCGAGATCAGCGTTCTCGCGCCCGCGTCGATCGCGGCCACATCGAGACCTGCCAGGCGTGTTATTTCACCAATTGACGACGCGGATTTGGATAGGCTTTGAAAAAGGCCGCGAAAACTATCGGGCTTTGTCTCCCGAGAGTTCAGAAAATAAAGCACCGCCCAAGCCTGAGCGTAGAATGTCATTCGCGCCTGTTTGGTGGTCTGCTGCAATGTCACGTTGTCGAGTTTGAAGAACCTGTCCCACGGCATCAAGCCGGTCGTACGCAGCGTTGCCAAATTTTTCTGGTGCAGAGAGCCTATCTCAACGCGCTTTTCGTCGATTTGGCGAAACGTCTCAAGATACTCAGCCAGCCCCTCGTTCAGCCACGGTGGTATCTCGGCATTGCCAAAATGACGATTGAGAATGAAATGTGTGTATTCGTGATAGATCGTGCCAAGGCCGGCTGTCGTAGCGGAAACGGCAATGTAACTAACGTCTTCGCCCGACTGAAAGTAGCCTGCGGCAAGGTCATCGTGAGTGCCGTCAGCGAGCTTTGGCTTGAACGGAGAAAACGATGCTGCATCTTTGAAAACAACAACGCGGATCTTAGTTGGTTCCGGGCTCTCCGCTAGTCCAAAAAGTTTATTAGCCGCGATGCGGAATCGCTCCAATCGGGCACCGACCGAGCGAATGTCGGCCTCAGAAGCGTCGCCGATCAATTCGAAATTCGTCGATTCGATCTTCAACCACGCGTCGGCGGCGCTGACGCGCACGGCCGAACCCGCGAACAGGAAAGCAGTGGCCGCGACGAAGATCAAGGGTCTCAAGATGCCGGATGACATACCGTTTGGTGCGTGTCTATGATGTTACGAAGGCCGACAAGGTTGTGTTTCGCCCATCACAGGCGCCCGACGACCGAAAGCAGGCGTCCAGTCTTACCAAATGTTTTCTTCTCAAGCCGGTACGAAAAGAAAAGGTCCGGCCGCTCCATCGTGCAGTACGGAGCCGTAAATATCCGATGATCGGAAACACCCGCATTGCTCAACTGATCGCGGTTTGCCCGATGCAGATCGACCAGGGCGTGGCCTTCGCGGGTTGGCGCGAAGTATCTATCGATCTCAGGAAAATTCGCGCTAAATTCATCGATCACATCCTGACCGACCTCGTAGTTGCGGCCGCACGCCGCCGGGCCTATTGCCGCGACAATATCGTTCGCGTCGGTTCCAAATGTTGTTGCCATTTGCTCGACAGCCTTGCGAACGATCGAACGAACTGTCCCACGCCAGCCCGCATGGACAGCCGCAAATGCTCCCGTTTTCGGATCGCCGATAAGTACCGGCACGCAATCAGCCGTCTTTGCTCCGACCAGAATTCCACTCAGATTGCTGATCAGAGCGTCGGCACGATCTTCGGACTTGCCAATATCTTCGACGGTTCGCACAGTCTTGATCGTGTCGCCGTGAACCTGCCAGACAGTCGCGAGCCGACGTTCGCCACGGAAAACAGCCAGAAAACGCCGTCGATTCTCGTAGATATTCGCGGCTTCATCTTCATCAAATCCGGCCAGGTTTAGGTCGTTGCCGGTGCTGAAAGCCGACACGCCGCCAAGACGCGACGAGAAGCCATTCGCAAAACCAGCGTCCTCGAGCGGCTTGCACACAAGCACCTTTACATCGTCGCGTTCTCGCCAATAGAAGCCTGAGTCTGCTAAAGTCTCATCATCCGGGTTTTTGACGTTGGACTCGGGGTGTTGGACTTGGGACATGATCCTCTCTATCGGCATCGACATTGTTGAAGTTTATCGCATCCGCGAGACCATCGCGAGAACGCCGCGGTTTGTCGAGCGCGTGTTCACAAAGGGTGAACGTGAATATTGCGAGTGCAAAGGCGTCGCGGCGGCTCAGTCCTACGCTGGACGTTTTGCGGCCAAAGAGGCGTTTCTGAAAGCGATCCAAACCGGCTGGCGTGGCAAGATCACATGGCACGACATCGAGATCATCTCCGACGCAGAAGGCGTCCCAACCCTAAACATCACCGGCGAAGCCAAACGCATCGCCGACGAACGCGGAGCCACGCACGTTCACCTATCGATCTCGCACACGACCGACCACGCGGTCGCTCAGATCATTCTGGAAAAGATCTAGAACGCTCTTACTTCGCTGGCGTTGGTGTGGGCGTTGCTGCCGGTGCCGGCGGTTCGTCGAGGTTTAGAAACAGCACCGGTGCATCGTGATCTGACGTGCGTTCGGGCCCTGCAGCATCATTAGCGTATACCTTCGGAAAGTCCGAATTGGAACGTGAATAGCCGAATTTCAATGCTCGGGAGCGAGCCGGCCTGTTGATAAGAATATGATCAAGGGACTGTGCCGAACCGTCGAATGTGTACGAATAGCGACTCTTGACGTCAATATAATCGATCATATTAACGAGGCCGGTAGCATAGACGGTCTTAGAAGGAACGAGGACATTCTGATCAGACTTTCCTTTCAAGATCCCGATCAGGTCGTTGTAACCGTCGTTAAACTGAAAAGCGTTGAAGTCACCGCACAGGATAATACGCTCGGCCGGATCCGCCTTCTGCCTATCCTCAACAAACTTCGCCAGCCACTCAGCCTCGAGCCGTCGCTTTTGACGAACGCGATCGCCGTCCTTTTCGTCGTCGATACCGTTGTACGATTTGAAGTGATTAACGATCACCGTGAACGCAAGCGGCTTAGCTGATTTCGGATCGATGACCTCGGCTTTGAGCAGAAGCGGCGGACGGTCGAAAAGAAATTGCCCTTCTGCTCCCGGTACGGATCCGAGTTTCTCGTTCTTGGCGAGCTGCTTAACCTCGATCACCTTGATCTTTGTCGATCTGACCAAAAAAGCTACGTCTATGCCTCTAACATCATTGCTTTCCTCGAGATAGGCAACGTACTTTGGGTCGGGCTGTTTTGCGGCAACGGCATCTGCATTTATCCTATCGGCCAGCTTCTGAAGAGCCTTAAGATTTTCGACCTCGACAATGCCAAGGACGTCCGGCATCGAGAGCACATTTCGTATCGCTAACGACACTTTGGTCAGGCGTTTCTGAAAGACATCTTTCGGCGTGACCACTTCTTTTTCCACGTTAGGCGAATTGGTCTCGTCATCGAAAAAATTCTCAATGTTAAAGCTGCCGACCGTCGTCTCACGCTCTGCGGCAGGGCTCATCGGTACAAACGACTTGATGTTTTCAACCTTCGGCGGATTCGCCGCGTCGACATAGAGCGTGTAGAACTTACGCGAATAATCGATAATGCCGGTCATATCCTTGAGCGTCGCTCCGGCCGTAACGTCGATCGCCTTTGAGCCCGTTTGCTGAACGCTGTCGATACGAAGGATCTCGGGGTTCATATCAAAGGCGGGAATGGTGCCCGGCAGTTTATCGACAATGATCTGCAAGACGCTAAGTCCGGGTTCTCTGAAAGGACGTGGTGTTCCCTGCAAAACTGCAAAAAACACGCCGTTCGAGGTTGAAATGCCGGTTTTTTCGTTTGTAAAACCACCGGTCGGGGCGACTGCATAAAAATCACCCTTGACCCGCATTCCTTCGAAACGCTCCATCTGGTCAAGTTTGCCTTTGGGGTCGAGTTCGGCGGCAGTCAGAACCACCGCGGCCGGCAGCGGATTGTCTTTCGAGATGACCTTGACCGTCGGCTTGGTTATCTCGGTAATGCTGAGAAAGATCCGTTCGCTGCGCGGGCGAAATTCGGTCACCGTACCGTCAACCTGCACAAGATTGCCGAGCGCGACTTGTCCGACGCTGTTCTCGCCGTAGATATAAAGGCCCTCCGACGTTTTCGGGTCCTTGTCGGCCTCCGCGTCGGGCGTTTGTATATAAAATCCGTTCTTCAGGATCGCCGTGACCACACCGCTGACGCGAACCACCTGCCCGTCGACGGGCGACGTCCCTTTATCTCCCTGGATCGCGTGGATCGGATACTCTTTCTGCGCAAATAACGAAAGGGAGCCAGCCAAAACAATGGCTGCTACCCTCGTTGAGCGAAAAAATGCGGTCTTCTTTTTCATTACAGCGTATCCCTCTTTCTCTCGATCAATTCCTGCGTATTCTTTGGAATATTTGAAAAGAAATTGTGGCCCGTCAAAACCTCGACCGCGTCGACCGTAACGCGAAAATTCCGCCACGGTGCACCTTGTGTGATCGAGACGTTTGACATAATTACCCCGAAGACGCGAGTCGAGCGATTCACCCTTTCGAGGTCATTCGATCCGTTAGGTAGTACAAGTACGACCTTCCATGTCGAATTCGGCACGATTATTCGTCCACCGGCGATGGTCGGTATCGTGGGGTGCTGTCCGTTTGGGCCGGAAATTATGTACACTTCGTTTCCGGCCTGGGCCAGAGTACGGAGGTAGTTCTCAAGGTCATTCCACGGCCCCTGATTATTCGCACCGAGCTGCGGAACCATGTTGGTCATCAGGAATGTCGCCGAGTTATTCGCGACGCTGTTTGTCCGATCGCCGGACGGACACATGTGTCCGCGATCAAACCCGGAGCCTGAATAATCGCTGTCCTGCACTCGATACCAACCTAACGGCAACGCGGGATCTTCGCGAAAATCATCCTGCCGGGGGGTAGTACCGATCCACGAGCTGTCAAGCCGCCAGGCGACCCAATTCGCCGTCGCCTTCGACCGGTTGTACGAGAGCGAATACTGCGGCTTGAGCATCAGGTAGTTGTTTTCGTTAGCGATCTCGCCGGTCGCGTTTGACGGGTTGCCGAATAGCAGCGGATCTTCATTAGGGAGCGGCGCGTTCACCGTGATGTTCGTTGTAACGTTGACCGACCGGGCTTGTGCATCTGAGGCGACCGCAGTCACGTTGTAAACACCGCCAGACGTGCCCGCAGCTATTGTCGCGAGGAATGAGAAGACGTTGTCACCCGCAGTGACATCGCCGTTTGTACCGTTATCAAAAAAGGTCTGGTTTGCCGAGCCCGCAATACTTGTGAGATTGCCGACAACAGTAATGCCCGTGCTTGGTGGAGTCGTTGCCGGAATGACCGAAACCATCAACAAAGTGGTAGCCGGTGGCGAGACCGTGGTCGGATTGGCCTGCATCCCGGCCTGTAGGTTTGCCCCAAGACTGCACGTAACGGTCGGCGAAGACGTGTTTCTCGGTGCCGGCACATTCCCGCCGGTAAAATCCTGATTGTTGTTGTCAGTGTCGGTACAGCCGTTGCCGCCACGCTTATCGCTCGTTGTTGCGGTCAAGGCCGGAGCTCTTCCGGCTCCCTCGAAGCAGCTCGCCGTGTCGCCGTAACCTACAAAATCTACGATCGTCGGATCGGTAGGGCAGTTTGATGCCGGCAATCTGGTCGCAACGTTCACAAGAGCAAGCTTGCCCGTGGTTGACGATAGATTCGGAATAAATCCCTCGGGCTGGACAACAGGAGCAATGAAATCCGGTGCCGGCAAAGCGCTGCCGTTTGCTCCGCTCGATGCGAACTGCACCAGAAAATACTGTCCGGGCTGCAAAGTTACATTTGGCAGCGGCGCCGCTGGGAGCCAGTTCGAACCGCTCGTCGAGGCATACTGGATCGACCAATTGGCAACATTCACCGGGCTGTTGCCTCGATTAAAGATCTCTACAAAATCGTGAGTAAATTGTGAACCTGCTATCCCACCGCCGCCGTAAATCTGGCTAATGACCAGGTTTGGCGAAACCTGCGGGGCACGCACTTCCTCACGCGTTTCGTTTTGTGCAAACGCGATCGGATCAAAAAAATAGAACGCCGCGGCGATCGATATCGAAAGTAAAACCAGGTATTTCTTCATTTAATACAGCATCCCGACCACGCGATCGTTCAAAAGCGTAACCTATATTCTTAACACAGTTAGATGCCGAATTGCATTGAAAGAAGCCTGAAAAAGCGTCGACCAGTGAGCGTATCGGCGTTATCGGCGGACCGCGACAATATCGGCGGATCGTTATATCGCTCGTCGGCGTTCGATGTTATGTTGGCGATATGAACACATGGCACAACTGCGATCGAATTGCTCTCAACGCCAAAGGAAGATCCTCGGAAGGCAACTTCAGAAGGTTACCCGACGGTGGAAACCTAGTCACGTGAAGGCTTCGTGGCTTATTCGACGCTGACGAAGTGTTTGGCCACGCGGTCATGCAACTCGTTTGCGAGGAGCTTTCGTTCGGAGTTTTTGATCGGCGTTTCGCCGAAGGTAATGGTGGCGGTGTAGCCGGAGACTTTGAAGAGCCGCCAGAGGTGAGCGAAGAAGGAAATATCCTCCCACCAGCAGGCGGCGAGGTGTGCGGGCATTTCGCCGGGAGGCGTGCTGTAGGTGATGGCGGCGTAGTGGACGGCGATGTCCTTGCGGGCTGCGAATTCGAGAAACGATGAGTTGAACGGCAAGACCTCCTCGCCCTTTGTGCTGGTGCCCTCGGGAAATACGATCACGCCCTCGCCGGCGTCGAGCCGCTCGATGATTAGCTCCCCGGCACGCGGGATGTCGCGGCGGTTCTCGCGGTCGATGAAGACAGTGCCCATGTCGCGGCATATTCGCCCGGCGAGAAACCATGTTTTGACTTCGGCCTTGGCAACGAAAACGCCCTTTGCAACTGCACGGATAGCGGCGATATCGGTGTAGCTAAGGTGATTTGTAACGAGGAAGAACGGCGGTTTTGGCGGTGTGCCGACGACCTCGATCGTCATTTTCGAGATCCGTACAAAACTCGAAGTCCACGCCGCAAAGATCACCTGTCGCCAATGGATCTTGTTCGGGATGAAAATTTGAAGCACGAACCACACGCCGTATATTCCGAGCGTCGCCGTCACAAACAAAACCATCCTGATCCCTGCCCGTAAGTTCCTCATCGACTAGGTTTTCCGTTTCCTATACATTGTCGCTAGGAGCCAATAACTATTAACTGACGACTAGAAACTACTAACTTTCAAAATGGATCTTTACTGAGGGTAATTAGTTTCTCAGTTATTAGTTGAGAGTTTAATACTAGTTCTTCTCGACCTTTTTGAAATTGTATCGCAGCAAAAACCGCATCGGCAACGGCTTGCCGTTTCGTTCTGCGGGCCGCCAGTTCATCGCACGTACGGTTTTCTCGACCGATTCATCGAGGCCGTATCCGGCCCAGCGTGTGATCTCGGTACGAAGGATCGTTCCCGCAGCGTCAAGATCGACAGTGATCTCGACCGTGGCCGTGATATCGAAAAGTCCGGCGATCTCGGTATATTCGGGCTTGATCCGGCGAAACGGGATCGGTGCCCGAAAACCCTTGGCGAGCGGCGACGCGGCCTCGGGCGGCTCTTCCATCGCGGGCAACGGGGGCTCGTCGATCTCGGCCTTGTTTATCCTTAGAAGAGCAGCATCCATCTCTGCGGCGATAGTCGGGATCGAAATGTCGAGAGCCTTTGCAGCGGTATAGGGCTTAGCCGCCTCAAACCTCGGCAACAACCACCGCACCATTCGTCCTGAACGCGAGCTGAAAATGTGTACGGCCGCAAAAGCCTCATAATACTCTTTCCGCTGAAAAGAACTCCGCCGCTGCGTCGCCGATCTCGTGACAATAAAATAGTCGCAGCCGATCGCCGCCCCGATCAGTTTCGCTTCGTCACGGGTTAGATTGAACGAATCCGTCAGCGAAACTGAGCGAAACGCAACTTCGCTCAGGTCGCTGTCGAGCACGTGGAGCGAGGTCTTTTCCGTCAGCGAACCGGCAAAAGTTCTGCTACTTTCCGCCTTGTCCGGCGTGAGTATCGCGATCCGTTGTGCGGCGAGCGGGAAATTCAACGCAAGGACGCAAAGAAGCAAAGGGGCAAAGGATGACAAAGATGATCTCCTTTGCGTCTTTGCCCCTTCGCGACTTTGCGTTAAAAACAACCTATTTGTGGTAAAGCTCTGCGATCTCATTTTTCAGTTCCGCCGGGAAGCAGATGCGGTGGATGCGATAGCCTTCCTGGAGGCCGCGAACGGCCGGGCTGACCTCGGAGATCTCACGAATCTCGGGCCGCGAAAAGCCTTCCTCAACAAAGATCAGATTCTTGGCATCGGCCGATCTTTTTGAGTAGAACGAATACGAGGCGTTGCCAGCTTCGTCCTCGACAAAATAATACTCGGGGTCGAAGCCTGCGTTTTCGACGATCGCACGTGAACGTTCGATAAAGCTTTGCCGCTCACTCTCGGGCATATCAAGGTCAAATGCTTTGAACAAACGGCGATCTAAGAATCGTTTCGAAAGATCGGCAAGAACCGTGTCTTCGCTGCCTTGCCATTGTTTGATGCTGAATGTTACATCCGTGTCGTCAAGCGAAAGATGTTCGCTAAGGCTGAGTTTTTCACCAGCGAGCACTTTCTGCATCGGCGTATCGGGTCCAAACCATACCGGGCCGCCGGTACGGTAAAGATCAAGAGCTCGTCGCAGCAAGACGCGTAAAACAGCCTCGGCCGAGCGCAGTGTACGATGAAAATAGACCTGCCGGTACATATAGTACCGAGCCTGCAAATAGTCCTCGACCGCGTAAATGCCGCGTGCTGACACATACAGGCGATCGGCGGACTCGTCGATCTCGATAGATTTGATGATCCATTCGAGATCGTAAACGCCGTACTTTGCTCCCGTCATCAGGCTGTCGCGGAGCAGGTAATCCATCCGGTCAACGTCGAGCTGCGAAGAGACGAGCTGCGCAAGGGCGGATGGTTTGAAGTCGCCCCGCACCATCGCCGCGACACTCCGTGCCAACTCGGGCGAATATTCGTTCAGCAGACATCCGACCGAAGTTTCCTCGCTTAACACGGCCTCGATCGTAAACTCCTCGTGATGAAACCCGAGTATCGATTCGATTACATGCGAGAACGGCCCGTGGCCGATGTCGTGGAGCAGGGCCGCGATGCGTACGGCGGTTTGCTGCTCTTCGGAGATGGCGTAGCTGAGTCGAAGCTTTGCGACCATACGTGCCGCCAGATGAAACGCCCCGAGGCTGTGCGTGAACCGTGAATGTTCAGCTCCCTGATACGCAAAATACGCGAGGCCAAGCTGCCGGATTCTACGAAGCCGCTGAAATTCCGGCGTATCGACGAGCGCGACGGTCAGCTTGCCCTCGGCCGAGTCAGTGTTTACGCGGATGATGTTGTGAACCGAGTCGCGGTAGATCCTTTCTGACATTTCGTGTGGCTACATTTTAGCAGAAAGCGTTATTTCAGAGGTTGGTTTGGGCCACGACTTCGAAAAGGAACTCGAATATCTCGATATTTCGCCGTGCTTCCTCGACCGTCTCGCCCCAAGAGAAAAGGCCGTGACGACGAATGTAAATGCCATGAATGTTTGGATTCTCGAGCAGCACATTTTCGATAACGTGTGAGAGAGCGATCTGGTCGCCGGAATTTTCGACGATCGGTATGCGTTCCGTGTGGTCGTGAGTGTCGACACCGGTAAGGCATTTGAGCACCTCGTGGCCCTGCATCACGATCGATCCATCAACGAAATGCCGGTCCGAAAGGAGCGAGCCCCAGACCGTCTGCGAATACAAAATGCACCTAGCCCGCGGCCGCAGACGATAGATCGAAAGATGCAGCAAAGTCTCATCGGAAGGCCTCCCAAAGCCCTGCAAGATCTCGGCATCGTCATCGAGTTCGAGAAAGTTGGTCTCGTCAAGCGTGCCTTTCTCGTTGCCTGCCGCAGTGATGCACAGCCGTAACGGCTTGCGAGCCAACAGGATAGAGAAGTTGCCGCTAGCTCCGCGAGCCCAGCCGCGACGGTAGAACTCGCGGCCGGTTTCGGCAAGTTCCTGAGTGGGGTTCAGTGGTTGGGAATCGTTTGCCATAGATTATTCCTCGTCCTCGCGCAGCTTTTCGAGCACAGAAAGATCTTCGAGAGTCGTCACATCGCCGGCTACGCTTCCGCTCGTGGCTAATTCTCTCAATAGTCGCCGCATGATCTTACCCGAGCGCGTTTTTGGCAGCATATCGGTGAAGCGAATGTCGTCGGGCTTGGCTAGAGCTCCGATCTCTTTGGTGACGTGAGCCCGGAGTTCGTTTTTAAGATCGTCGTTGCCGGTACGTCCGCCTTCCAGGGTGACAAAGGCGGAGATCGCCTGGCCTTTGATATCATCGGGTCGGCCGACTACCGCGGCTTCGGCGACGGCCTCGTGCGAGACGAGTGCCGATTCGATCTCGGCGGTGCCGAGCCGATGGCCGCTGACGTTTATCACATCATCTACGCGGCCCATGATCCAGTAATAGCCGCGTTTGTCGCGGCGTGCTCCGTCACCGGCGAAGTAGAAGCCGGGAATTTCGGACCAATAGGCGTGTTTGTAGCGTTCGTCATCGCCCCATAGAGTCCGGAGCATCGATGGCCACGGGTGCGTTGCGACGAGGTAACCGCCTTCGTTTGGGCCGACCGGTTTCCCCGCTTTTGTTACAACATCGAGCATAATTCCCGGTATCGGCCGAGTAGCCGTTCCGGGAACGGTCGGCGTTGCACCAGGAAGCGGGCTTATCATTATCGAGCCTGTCTCGGTCTGCCACCACGTGTCGACGATCGGGCATTTTCCTTTCCCGATGACCTCGTGATACCACATCCACGCCTCGGGATTTATTGGCTCGCCGACGGTTCCGAGCAGGCGAAGACTCGACAGATCGTGCTTGAGCGGATATTGCTCGCCCCATTTAATAAATGCTCGGATCGCAGTCGGGGCGGTGTAAAAGATCGTTACTTTGTGCCGATCGATAATGTCCCAGAATCGGTCGAAATCGGGGAAATTCGGAGCGCCTTCGTACATCATCACCGTCGCTCCATTCGCAAGCGGGCCGTAGACGACATAGCTGTGGCCGGTGACCCAACCGATGTCGGCGGTGCACCAATAGACATCCTCGTCCTTTAGATCGAAGACCATTTTTGCCGAGTACGCGGCCTGAGTGATATAGCCGCCGGTCGAATGCAGAATGCCCTTTGGCTTGCCGGTCGTGCCCGATGTGTAGAGGATGTAGAGTGGATGTTCGCTGTCGAGTTCCTCCGCAGGGCAGACGCCATCGACTGTTTCGATGATCTCGTGCCACCAATGATCGCGGCCCGGGTTCATGTGAACTTCGGAACCAGTGCGTCGATAAACGACGACATTTTCAACCGTCGGGCACTGAGTTGCAGCCTCGTCGACCGCGGGTTTGAGCTTGATCTCGCCTCCGCGTCTGTATGCACCGTCGGCCGTGACGATCAGTTTGCACCCGCAATCGATCACCCTGTCGCGGATCGCGTCGGCGGAAAATCCACCAAAAATGACGGTGTGTGTTGCTCCGATCCGTGCGCAGGCGAGCATTGCGATGGCGAGTTCGGGAACGAGCGGCATGTACAGTGCCACGCGATCACCGGTCATAACGCCGAGCTTTTTCAATACATTAGCAAAGCGACAAACTTCGCGATGAAGCTGCAAGTACGTCAGCGTTCGCTGCTCGCCGGGCTCGCCTTCCCAAATAAATGCTGCCTTATTCTTTCGCCATGTCGTCAGATGCCGGTCGAGGCAATTGTGCGAAATATTGATCTTGCCGCCGACAAACCACTTCGCAAAAGGCTCGTTCCACTCAAGCACTGTGTCCCATTTCTTAAACCAATCGAGCGATTCGGCCTGTTTAGCCCAAAAGCCCGGCACATCTGCCGCAGCCTCGGCGAACAACCGCTCGTATTCCTCAAAACTTTTAATATGCGCATTCGCAGCAAAGTCCGCCGGAGGTGGAAAAACACGGTCTTCGGTAAGGATTGATTCGATCGAAGTGGATTCACGCATAGAAAACAAGTATAAATTACTCGAGCCGTGAGGTAAAAAAAATAGATCGGTATGAACGCACTTCCGACCCGACAGGAGATATTTTGATAGCGGGTCGGCCTGACTAGAATGTGATTCGCATTATTTCGGAGCGTTGACAGCGCCCGAGCATTTATCATTTCGATGCTTGTTGAAACGAACGGAACAGGATGAGAACCGCAACGCAAAAGAGCAACTCAAATATCACCGGTCGCGGCGGACCTGGGGTCTCGCTGACGGATCATGAACTGCGTGTCATCGTCGGCGAATCTTTGTCTGCCATTCCGGCCGGTTCGCGAGTATTGGCAATCGTTCCCGATAAGACACGCGACGATAATACGAGCACCATCTTTCCGTTCGCACTCGAATCGTTAGGGAAACAAAACGTTAAAGCTGTTGACGTTTTGATCGCCCAAGGCACCCACGGGGCCATGACGTCGACGGAAAAAGCTCACAAGATCGGCATTGACGGAAACGCCCAGCATCCGTTTTGGTTTGGCGTACACGATCACAAATGGAACGACCCCGGCGAGTTAGTAACGATCGGGGAACTCGATGCGGACACAGTTCGAGGTCTATCCGACGGATTAGTTGACGAACCGATCGCGTTGACGATCAACCGGCGTTTTGAGACCGGGCAATATGATGTAGCGATAATTTTCGGAGCGGTTGTGCCTCACGAGGTCGCGGGATTTGCGGGCGGTGCGAAATACCTTTTTCCCGGCGTTTGCGGCCGCGAGATGACCAATTTTACACACTGGATCGGAGCTCTTGCCGGCATTGAGAACGTGATCGGCCGTGTCGAAACGCCGGCCCGGCATCTGATCGAGGCCGCGGCGGACCACGTGTCGCCCGAGATCATCTGTATCTCATCGGTCTTTTCGCGTGATGACGATGACGAGTTAGTCTGTCACGCGATGTTTGGCGGAGATTTTCGTGCGAGTTTTCGGGCCGCCGCGCAGGTCAGTTCCGAGGTTCACATCAAACGCACCGGTCGTAAATACCGCCGAGTCGTCGCGCTACTCGACGATCATTACGACGAACTTTGGACCGGTGGCAAAGCGAGCTACAAGCTCGGCGGCATCATCGAGGAAGGCGGCGAATTGATAATCTACGCCCCGCACCTCCATACATTTTCGACCACTCACGGCAAAATGATCGAGCGTCACGGGTATGCTCCGGTAGACGCGATCAAAGAGAAATTGCGATCGGCTTCCGATCTTCGCGCGCAACTTTGTGTTGCCGCACACCTGGCGCATGTCGCATACGCGTCTAAGCGCGACGATGCTCTCGAGCCGCGTTTCAAGATCACGCTTGCCTCGCAGATCTCAGAAGCACGCTGCCGCAGTGTAAACCTCGGATACCTCGCACGACACGCGTTCGATCTATCTACATACGACGATATCGACACACTCATCGTCAAACGTGCCGGACGCGACCTGTATTTGTTGTAAGTAAGGACATCATGAAAGGGTCATTCGCAACAACGAGATTCGCCAAGCGATGCGGCGTGGTGCTCTACAGAGGGTTGCTGTGTTAAATTATCGTTACTAAATTTACTTCCTGATCCGCCCGCGATCAGATGACGCATAGTTCAATGCCACTGCTTGAGATGAGAGACATCGTCAAGGAATTCCCGGGCGTTCGTGCGCTTGATGGCGTGAGTTTTACGCTCGATGCCGGGCAATTTCACTCGCTGGTCGGCGAGAACGGTGCGGGAAAATCGACTCTGATGAAGGTGTTGTCGGGTGTATACCGGGAAGGCACATTTGAGGGCGAAATACTAGTTGATGATCAGAACCGGCATTTTCGGGGAATTCGCGATTCTGAGAGTGCTGGCATCGCGATCATCTTTCAGGAGCTTTCGCTCGTCAAGGAACTCACTGTCGGCGAGAATATTTTCCTCGGTAAGGAGCCTTCGAGATTTGGGGTCATCGATTGGTCCGAGCTGTATCACAAGGCTTCTAAGCTATTGCATGACCTGCATCTACTGATCGACCCGCGTGTCAAGGTCGGATCTCTTGGCATCGGCCAGCAGCAGCTTGTTGAGATCGCAAAGGCACTGTCGCAGGACGCGAAGATCCTTGTCCTCGACGAACCGACGGCCGCATTGACCGAGTCTGAGGTCGAAACGCTCTTCGACATCCTCAAAAAACTCGTTACCAAGGGCGTTGGCATGATCTATATCTCGCACAAGCTCGACGAGGTATTTAAGATGAGCGATCGGATCACCGTTCTGCGTGACGGCCGAACGGTCGCGACACACGCCGCAAGCGAGATAACTAAGGATGGCGTCATCGCAGCTATGGTTGGGCGCGCGGTTGGCGATATCTTTCCGGAGGTGACTCACGAACACGGCGACGTTGCTCTTAGCATCACCGGCCTGACCGCCTATTCCCCGGACATCCCGGACAAAAAGCTCGTCGACAACGTGTCTTTCGAGGTGCGAAAGGGAGAAGTACTTGGCATCGCCGGCCTAATGGGAGCGGGCCGCAGCGAGATGCTGATGTCGATATTCGGAGCGTGGCCGGGCAAATTCTCGCTTGAGATCTCGGTCGGAGGGCGGCCGGTAAATATCTCGACGCCGGCTGACGCGATCGCAAATGGAGTCGGTTTTGTGACTGAGGACCGCAAACGCTTTGGCCTTATTCTGGAGCAAACAATTCTGGATAACATGACGTTGGCCGGGCTCCGCGAACTGTCAGGACGCATCGTGACGAATCGCACACGCGAGAGCATCGCGGCGAACGGGCCGATGAAAAGTCTACGCATCAAAGCAAATTCACCGATGACCGTTGCGAACACCCTCTCAGGCGGCAACCAGCAAAAGGTCGTGCTTGGCAAATGGCTTTTGACTGATCCAAAGGTGTTGTTTCTCGACGAACCAACCCGCGGCATCGACGTTGGAGCCAAACAAGAGATCTATGCCGAGATCAATAAACTGGCCAAGGAGGGCATGGCGATCGTGCTTGTGTCGAGCGAATTGCCTGAAGTTCTGGGCCTTTCGGACCGCGTGATCGTACTTCACGAGGGTCGAGTGACGGGCGAATTTACCCGCGACGAAGCAACTCCGGAGAAAGTAATGGCTGCGGCGACCGGCCACAATTAACAAAGATGGACGAACCGAAAAATACAAAGATCACGGCTGCGGCTTTGCGTGCCTACATAATGATCGCCGTTCTTGGGTTGATATGGCTGTATTTTCACTGGGCGACGGGCTACGTCTTCATGACGCCGCGTAACCTGTCTAATCTGATGACGCAGATGTCTGTGACTGGAATTATTGCCGTCGGAATGCTTATGCTGATCGTCTCCGGCAACATCGATCTGTCAGTCGGCTCGGTTCTCGGGTTTGCCGGCGGAATCGCGGCATATGGCTTAACTACAATGGAAGTCAGCCTGCCGGTCGCGATTATCTGTGCAATCGCGGTCGGAGTCGTGATCGGCATTTTTCACGGAGCTTTGACGGCTTATTTGAATATTCCGGCATTTATCGTCACGCTTGGCGGTCTACTTGCGTGGCGGGGAGCCGTAAAATGGCTGCTCGGCGGTAATACGATCCCTATCGCAGACGAAACTTTTAAGGCCATCGGAAACAACAACTTGCCGATGTCCGTCGGCTGGGGCTTGGCTGCTATGTCGATCGCCTTTGTGCTTTTTATGGCATATCGCAGCGCCCGTGCGGTGAATGACTACGGCTTGGGAGAGGCAAATTACACAGGCGAGATGCTCAAGGCAATTATTCCGATCGCTGGCATTATTGCGTTTATCGGTGTGATGAACGCCTATCAGGGCGTGCCTATCCCCGTCCTGATTTTGCTCGTAGTCGCCCTGCTCGGCGGCTTTCTGACAAATTCGACGGTCTTTGGCCGCTACCTGTACGCCATCGGCGGCAATGCCGACGCTGCACGTCTCTCGGGCATCGATAATAAACGCAACGTCCTAAAGGTTTACGCCTTACTGGGAGCGTTGACAGGCGTCGCCTCGCTCATCTTCACCGCTCGCGTCGGCAGCGCTGCACCGGATGCCGGCGTACTCAAAGAACTCGATGCTATCGCAGCCTGTGTCATCGGCGGAGCTTCGCTCATGGGCGGCCGCGGCACGATCTTTGGAGCTTGTCTCGGCGCTCTAATTATGGCCAGCCTCGACAATGGTATGTCGTTGCTCAACGTCCGCGATTTTATGCAGGACATAATCAAGGGTTCGATTCTCGTCGCGGCAGTCGGATTGGATATGATGGGACGTAAACAAAGCTAAATTAGCAGGAGGAATTGCAATGATCAACAAAAGACCGATAAAAGGAATTAGGCAAATCATCGACACGGCGCGTCTGCGGGATGTATTGATGCTTTTGATTTGGTTTTGTATCGCTATTTCGGTGATGTATGCTCAAAATCCATCTATGTCGTACGGTGAGCAGTTTTTGCAAGTTGCAGATCAGGAATGTATGCGCCGCGTGCCCGTGGCGTATCAGGCTGCAGGATTCTTTCCCGGAACCCCATCCGTAAATACGACATATGCGACGAAGGGGATTCACTCTGCCTACATCCGATGTCTCGGTGAACCGGAAAAGAGCAGGACGCGGGTCATAATTGTCATTGGGAGCAATTCGAGGGACGAAAATGTGCCAGGGGCGGAACGCGTTAAACTACAGGAATTGATGAATCAGACCGATCGTGCTGTCAGGGAGTTCAGCCCCACTGCCGTCATTAATTACAAATCCTGGGATGGATTAAAATGGGCTGCAAAGTTGCAGGGCGATGGGTTTTTACACGCGCCAATTGGCGACTGGACGAGGGCTCACGCTGATTCGATCATCAACTATATCGCATGGGATGGCCAAAGATGGACCGCAAAAATACAAGGGAATGTCTTCCTGCATGCTCCAAATGGTGACTGGGCAAGAGCTCACACGGATACGATCATCAACTATTTCTCATGGGAAAATGTGAAGATGACAGCGAGGTTGCGTTAAGATACTTACCCCCCAATAAAACTCATCGTCCTGCTAGCGGGAACAAATTCCGCGTCATTTATATAATGACGCGGTTCTTTTTTCATGACGGCGTCTTCGATGAACCCGACGATCTCTTTGCCGGTGGCTCCGCTACGCAAAACATCTCGCAAATTATGCTCCGTCGTCGAAAATAGGCAGGTACGGATCTGGCCGTCAGCGGTCAGGCGGATGCGGGAGCATGCTCCGCAGAACATTTCGGTTACCGGGGCGATGATACCGATCTCGCCCGGCGAGCCGTCAGCGAATTCGTATTTCCAAGAGGTCTCGCTACCGCGTGATGTTTGTTTTAGTTTGAGTGGATAGACGGCATTGATCGCAGCGTGGATCTCCTTCCCGGACACGACCAGGTCACGGCTCCATTCGTGGCCGCTGTCAAGCGGCATGAATTCGATGAATCTGAAGCTCACATTACTTTCGCGGGCAAAGCGGGCGAAATCAAGAAGCTCATCATCATTTCGCCCACGAACGATGCAGGCGTTCACTTTGACGGGCTCGAACCCGAGATCTTTCGCTATGGCAATCGATACGTGGACTTTTTCCAAAGCATCTACGCCCGTTATATCGAGGAATTTCTCATGATCAAGGCTGTCGAGGCTGAACGTGACGCGGTCGACTCCCGCTTCTTTCAGTGCAGCCGCGTGACGCGGAAAATCGAAGCCGTTCGTTGTAAGGGCGAGATCGTGCAGCCGCGGTTTGAGCTTTGCGAGTTCACGAACGAGGCTCGGAACGTCTCTTCTAATTAATGGTTCGCCGCCAGTAAGCCGTATTTTTTCGATACCAAGCGACACAAATATCCCGGCAATGCTGGCGATCTCCTCAAACGTCAGTATCGTGTCTTTACGGGCAAGCGGCGGTTCGCCATTTGGCAGGCAATAGAAACAGCGAAAATTGCACCGGTCCGTTAAAGAAATGCGCAGATCGCGGATAATTCGGTTGTGAGCATCGCGAAGCGGCATAGTATAAATATTAACCAAGAACTGACAACTATCAACTGTTAGAAAGGAATTCCTTTCCGCACAATTGTTAGTTGATGGTTTGTAGTTGTTAGTTTTTCAATGCTGCAGCGTTTCGTTTGAGGCCGGTCAGTTTTGTTCGCTTTATCGCGGAGCGGCGAAATCTATCAACGTATTCGTTGTGCGTCATCGAAATGATTGCGTCAATATCGACCGAAGTCTCGCCATTTCGGGGTTCGAAACGAGTTTCCTTAGTCGCCTGCTGAAAACGGTTCCACGGACAAACGTCCTGGCAAATGTCACAACCATAGAGCCACCCTTCGAGTTTTTTAGAAATATTTTCGGGCAAGGTGTCGTCGCGAAGCTCTATCGTCGCGTACGATATACATTTTTTCGAATCGACGACGTAGGGTTCGACGATCGCATCGGTCGGACATGCATCCAAACATGCTGTGCATGTGCCGCAGTGATCTTCGACGATATAACGATCATAATCGAGTTCGACATCGAGCAGCATCGAGCCGATAAATACCCATGAACCAAGCTCTTTTGTGATCACATTTGAATGCTTGCCGAGCCATCCGAGACCACCACGAACGGCCCATGCCTTGTCCATGAATGGAGATGTATCTACACAGATCTTGCCTTCTACCGATGGCATTTCGGTCTTGACCCAGGCGAGGAGATCACTAAGCTTTCCGCCGACAACATCGTGGTAATCGTCGCCCCAGGCGTAGCGCGAGATCTTTCCAGGCTGGCTGTGTTCGTGCGGCGTGAAGTAATTTACTGCAACAACCACGACCGATCGAGCTCGCGGAAACAATAGTTGCGGATCGGCGCGTTTCTGCGGATCTCTCTCCATCCAGGACATTGTGCCCTGGAACCCGCGCTCGACCCATTGATCCAAACGATAAGCCTCGTCACCGAGCGGCGCAGCCGAGACGATGCCGACCTTGTCGATGCCGATCTCGTATGCACGTTCCTTGATCCTATCAGCGAATGACGCCATACCGCGATTATCCACAAATTCGTGCCGCAACGCACAAAAAGGCCGAACGATACGAGATCGTTCGGCCAGCCCTATCCAGCATCAAGTATTAGAAGCTAAGCTTCATACCAAACTGGAACTGTCTGGGGTCAAAGGCCGAGGTCGGGCGGCTGTAGTATTTGCCGTTACCAGCACGTTGACCGAACGAATTGACTACCTGATAGAATGGGTTGCCGGCAGCCTCGTTGAACCGATTGAACAGATTAAAGCCCTCGGCGATGATGTCAAGGCTAACACGCTCGCCGATACGCACCTTGCGGGTTACGCGAGCATCAAGCGTGAAATAGTTGTGAGTCAGGCCCATGTTCCTGCCAAGGCCACCGCTCACACCAAAAACACCCTGAAGACAGTTGGTGTCGACACCGGTCGCACAGAGTGTACCGTCCGAACGTACCGAAGGCCGCTCATTCGTGCTTTGAAAGTCACCATTGTTGTCGCCGACAGCAAGAATATTAAACGGCCTTCCCGAACCGATCTCGAGGATCGGTGCCAGTGAGAAACCGTGCATAAAACGTTTGAATCCGCTGTCTGCCGATCGCCACGCCTCAGGCGAACTGACAATGCCGCTCAAAACAAATCGGTGCCGCTGATCAAAGAGTGAATCAGATTTCTCGGCCCGGAAATCAAGGTTGTTCTGCGGTTTGAGCAGTGTCTGCAGGTCCGAGGAATCGTCGATCGAATGCGACCACGTGTACGTGGCGAGGAACTGCATATTGGTCGAGAATCGCTTCTTGATCTCAATATTCATTGCGTTGTACGACGAATTACCATCCGACATCTGAGCATTCACATCCGAGTAAGGATTGATCGGACCCGGTGCCCGCAATGAGCCGGCAAGCAATGTATCAAATGTCGCCTTGCTGAGTCCGGTGAGTGCTCGAACAAAGAAATAGTTCGGACCCAATTTGCGGAAGAAGTCGGCTGCGATCGGACTTACGATCCTTTGTCCCGTCGTATTGTTGACCGCGACAAACCCAGGAACCACGACCGTGTACAAAGCGTTACTGGCCGTCGGCAATGAGAAAAATGCCGCTTCGCTAAGGCTGGTCGGAGCACGTCCGGTCGGCCCGCAAGCAACCGTACCGCAGGCGACCGGATTGTTTGCCGTAAAGCGACGGAAATTGTCGATCAACGCTTGTTGATTGACGGGATTGACATCCTGCGGATGGGCCAGATGACGAGCGTTGACCGTAATGTAGCTTGCTGAGATCGACATATCGCGGCCGATCATGCGTTCGATCGAAAGGTTACCCTGAAACGCCATCGGGTATTCAAAATCCTTGATGACGTGGAGAGTAAACGGCAAGATGGGCCCGAAACCGGTGAACCGGCTTGAATCGAATCTTTGACGGCCGAACTGATAGATCGATGACGATGCAATCGCCTGTGTAACTGAGGCCCCACATATAGCTGAGCTTGAGCCGGAAACGCCGCACACGGTTCCGTGAAAGACCTGGAATGCGTTCAAAAGGCCGGTCGGTGACGGGCCGCCGATCGGCAAAAGTGTCGCTTGCTGCTGTTGCGAGCCATCGGCGATATTCGAGTTGAACGAAACTGCGAGCAGCGGGTGGTCATAGAAAATGCCACCTGCACCGCGAACGACCGTCTTGCCATCGCCTTTTACATCAAGAGCAAATCCGACGCGAGGTGCAAAATTATTCTTGTCGCGCGGGAAACCCTGGGTTACGTTTAGAGCATCCTGTGCCGTCTGGATATCGCTCGCGGTCAGAGCGATGCCGGTCAGCGGGTCGGTGAATGGTGATGGGGCAAACTGCTCGGTAAACTCGTAATCGTATCGAACACCAAAGTTTACGGTGAAGCGTTTGGTCGCCTTCCACGTGTCCTGAGCAAAGAATGCGATCGGTTTGTTCTTCAGCGAGCTGGCCGGATCGCCAAAGCCCTGAATGAATACGCTTGGGAATCCGAGGCCGTAAGCCTGAATCGCGGTAAATGCCGGACCGGTGCAACCCGTGATCAAGCTGCTGCACGACTGCTGGCTGAAATTGAACAGGGCCGGGAAATTCAGCTCGAAAGTTGCATTACCGTTGATCCAGTTAAAGTCGGCGCCAAACTTCATCGTGTGGTTGCCCTTGACCCAAGTCAGATTGTCGCGAAGCTGGGTGCGGTCCTCGGTCCGGTCAACCGGTGAGAATGGGTTTGAGCCGATAAAGCCTGTACCCGCGATCTGGTGGGCGACGCTGGGAACCTGTGAATCAAATTTCGCCTTTCGACGGCCAAAGTTAAAGTACAATTCATTGACCATATTTCGCGGCATAATGCTTGTCCATGAGGCGCCGAAGGATGTGTCTTTGATGTCCTGAATTCCTGTTCGCGAGAAATCGTTCTGACCAAGAGTTTGATTCTGCGATTCGTCCTGGATACCGCTAATGCGGCTCGGATTGTACCCGAACCTAAAGCTGAGCTGGTTATTCGAATTAGCCGCATGATCGATACGGATCGACGAATAGGTCGTAGCGTCGGCTATCGGAAAGACCTTGGCAAGCTGGTTTAGTGGACGAAATGCTATGTACTGGCCGTCTGAGTTTCGCGTCAGCGGTACAGGTGCGCCAGAGAGTAGGAAGCGCGATCCGATGGCACCCGATGCCTGAATCGGCGAAAGCAATGGGCAAACCGTCGGGCCAGCCGCTGCAAAAGTCGGACCGAGCAATCCACTGCTGCCGTTGAGTGCTGTCTGGGTGCCTACCGATGCCATGTAGGCGTATGTTCTCGCGGTACAAAGCAGCCCTACCCCCTGCGCGAAAGTTGCGGGCGATTGGACAAGCGTCAAACCGGTCGTCACCGAATTATTCACGTAGGCTGCCTGCGCTGCAGTAAGCCCGGTGAAAGTTGTCGCAAGGGGATTCACTACGAATGTTCCACCGCCCGGTATCGGCACTGCTATTGGGGCGATTGACGCCGAACTAGTTGCTCCTCCTACAATGTCACCAGTAAAGAACCCGGATTCTTGTCTGCGTCGCTGTTCAAAAGAGCCAAAGAAATATGTCCTGTTCGTTTTGATCGGACCGCCAAACGTAAACCCATACTGTGCACGCGTATAGCCGGGCTTCTTGCCTGGTGTGTTGTCGATCTCTGGTGCGAAAGCATTACGGGACTGGATCGATTTGTGCCGGATAAATCCAAATACGTTGCCGCTGAAGGCATCCGTTCCGCGTTTTGTAACGACGTTGACGATACCACCTGTCGCACGGCCAAATTCAGGCATGTAAGAATTTGTCGTAATCTGATATTCCTGAACGGCTTCCTGCGAAACGGTCGATCGGGCGGCGTTTACCGAGTTGTCAGTAAAGTCTGCACCGTCAACCTGAACGAGTGTCGAGCGTCCACGCTGTCCGCCGATGTTGAGGCCCGATGTCGGCGCCGGGCCGACCGGGCGGCCATTGTCGCGGCCGACGGTCGATATAGTAAGTGCAAAACCCGTCGCACTGCGTTCGTTGATAGGCAATCCGGCGATTCGCGTTTGGTCGATGGTATTAGCGACCGTCGTACGGGTCGTTTCGACAAGCTGCACGTCGTCAGCGGCCACATTCACGATGGCGCTTGCTTCGCCGATCTCTAGTTTGATAGTAAGGTTGGCACTCTGGCCAACGGTGAGTTTGACGCCCGCGAGTACGCTTTTCTTAAAGTTTTTTGCTTCGGCGCTAACTTCGTAGTCGCCCGGCGGCAGGCCAATGAACTGAAATCCGCCCTCCGCGCCTGAGGTCGCGGTACGGACAATACCTGTGCCAACTCCCTTTGCCGTAACGGTGGCACCCGCGACGACAGCACCTGACGGATCCGTCACAGTACCGGAAAGGTCCGCTGCCGCAGCTTGAGACTGGGCGATTGCCGATATGGCAAAAACGAACACTGCTGCAAGTAGAACCGCTATTTTGATTACCTTAGCGGAAAACTTGGACATAAATACTCTCATTTTTCATTCTCCTTGACACTGGTTAGATACTTTCGCATACCGGCCGAAAACTCGGGGGAAGCCACCTTTGCGCTATAGACAATTCGGACGGCAAAAAAACAAGAACGCGAATTGTAAGCCTCGATAAGCCTAGGTCTTTGTCCGACAGATATTTAAACAGAACTGATTGCTGTGAATTTTGTACCCCAAAAACCGATATAAGGCAAGCAAAAATGTAATATTTTTGTAATTCTGCGGCCCCGATCGAATTGGGTTTACCAATTATAGCATCCGGGAAATGCGAGCCGAGAGGCAATGGAGCTCTCGTCTGCTAGAATAATCTCGATGAAGATCATCCCGCTCTCGATTCCAACGCCGTTCTATGTCGGCGATGTCAATGTTTATTTGATCAAGGACGATCCTGTGACGCTGATCGACGTCGGGCCTAAAACCGATGTGGCAGCAAAGGCCCTGCGAGAAAGCCTCGCAGCCCACGGTGTCAAATTTGCCGATGTCCGCCGTATCGTACTTACGCACGCTCACGAAGATCATTGCGGGATGGCAAAACGCGTTCGTGATGAGGCAAAAGATGCGGAGGTGCTGATCCACGAATGGGAGACCGGACACCTCTTTGGCCGACTCGCTCACGAGGAACATCGCCAACTGATGCTTCGTTCGGGTGTGCCCGAGTCGGTTTTTGAGGAGATGCGCTCGCTTTATGAAGAGGTTAGTTTGCTGACCGATTCTCTCTCCGATGGCGAGTTGACTCCGCTGACCGATGAAATGGAGCTTGAATTCGATGGCGGGTCGCTCAAGGTCTTGCACACGCCCGGACATACGCCGGGTTCGTGCTCATTCGTCCGCGAGGCAGATCGCACGCTGATCTGCGGCGATTGCGTGCTCAAACGCATCACGCCAAACCCAATACTTTCACCCGACCCGGTCGATCCTTCTAAGCGTTTCAAGTCGCTGGCCGAATACTTAGTGAGCCTCGCCCGCCTGCGCAGTTACGCCCCGACGCTCGCATACGGTGGACACGGCGAGGCCGTCACTGATTTTGAAGAGATCTTTCACCGGTATGTCCGTGCGATCGACGAACGCCAAAAACGTGTTATTGCGCTCGTTGGCAAAGATGGAACGACGGCATTCGAGGTCGCGAAGAGCCTCTTCCCCGATTCCTTCGGCCACGATGTACATCGTTTTCTCGCTATTTCCGAAGCGATCGCACATCTTGATTATGCTGAATCTGAGGGCAAGATTGGAGTCGAGATGAGCAGCGGCGTCGAGTTTTACAGGCGGAACTAGTGCAACCCGGATAAGCGCGGATCTCTCACTTCTCATCCGGCTAAATTCGCGTAGATCCATTCTGATCTTATGTGAATTGTCAGAACAACGCATATCGCTCCAGCTTTCATCAAAAGAGTGCTAAAATTTGGTCACCTTTTTGAATGAGCCCGATCGCTGAGAAGCAAAAAAACACGGTTGATGAGGCGATAGAGCATTTGATCTCTCGCGCCGAGGATCCGCGTGGATTATCGGGCTCGGACATTTCGGCTCGGATCGGGGCCGCGATCGATAAATATTTGCTGCGTGACAATCCTAACGCGGCAAATAATGACATCAAAGAGTTTATCGACGAGGTCAGGGCCGACGATCTGTGCCTTATCATCGCCTGCGAACGCGGCGATGATAAAGCCTGGGAAGATCTGGTCGCGAATTTCGATTCGACCGTAAAGTCTGCCGCACGCAAGATCTCGTCAAATCAAGAAGATGCTGAGGATCTTGCCAGCTCGATCTGGGCCGAGCTTTATGGGCTGCGGGTCGACGCCGACGGTAACAAAAAGAGTAAGCTTGCGTATTATTCCGGTCGGGGAAGCTTAGCCGGATGGCTGCGGGCGGTCGTTTCGCAGCTTGCTATCGATCAATTTCGCAAGCAGTCAAAGTTCGTGCAGATCGAGGAAGATCGCGAGTTTGAAAATCTCGCTAACGAAGCAGCCCAAAGCGACAACAATCATTTTGGCTCGCATACCGAGAATCCTGAGGATCTGTTAACCGAAAAGCGGACCGAAGCCGATGTTTCCGAGGCATTGCAGGCCGCGATCGCCGGTCTCGACGCCGAGGATCGACTGATCCTTAAGCTATACTATTTTGATGACCTGAAATTGAAAGACATCGCCACCACATTCGGCTATCACGAGGCCACCGCCAGCCGTAAACTTACGCGTGTGCAGAGCGAGATCCGCAAGGGCGTAGAGAAAGAGCTAAAGAGCAAGCACGGCTGGACCGACAGCGAGGTGAAAAAATACTTGAGCGAGACCGCCGCCGGGCTCGGTATCAATCTTGAAACGATGTTCGCCGCATTACTGTTAATGGCGCTGATGCAAGGTTTCATCATCGCAAGCGTTCTATAAACGGGTTACGAAAACCTCTAGCCACAGAGAGCACAGAGGTCACCAAGAAAGCTGTATTGGTTGAAAGTCATGGTTACCTACAAGGAATACTGCTTTTCTCATTTTCTCTGTGATCTCTGTGGCTAATTAAAAGATGGAACTGGAATTCGACAAAGAAATGGATGCGATCCTGCGGCGAGCGCGAGATGGTAGCGGTGTGGTCACGATGGCCGATCCGCATCTCGACGCTGACGCTATCGCTGCGTTTGTTGAAAATGCGGTTCCAACACCCACCAGGCGGCTCTATATGGAGCACTTTGCCGATTGCGACCGGTGCCGAAAGCTGCTTTCAACCAGCATCTTAATGGACGAATCAGCGGCAACGGCGGCCGCACCAGCCGCCGTAGTTGTTGCGGCGGGCGAAACGATCTCGTGGTATCAACGCCTTTTCCGCACGCCAAACCTCGCGATCGCTATGGGAGCACTCGTGCTTACGTTCAGCGGCGTGCTCGGCTACTTGATGCTGCAGAATCGGCAGGGCGAGAATGTCGCGATGGCACCTGCCGCCGAAACCGAATCTCAACGCGGCCCCTACGCCCCGACAGAGCCGTCTGCGATGTCCGCTAACGCCGCCAACGGCGCGTCGAATAGTGCCGCAAATATCGCCTCGGCCCAGCCGGCAAATTCCGCCGCTTCTAGTACTGATGAGATCGAGAACAAACCACTCGGCAGAGCCACTGGCCCGGCTGACAGCGATACTCGCCTCAGCGATACCACCGCCGGAAAGGCTGAGGCCGATAAGGGCATCACGCCCGATGGTTTGGACATTGCACGCGAGCAGCCCACACTTTCAAAAGCCGCTCCGCCTCCCGCTCCTATTGTCACGCAATCTGCCCCCGGTATGGTCGGCGGAGTTCGGCCCGAAGAGGAACGGAAGGAAAAAGATGATGCCGCGACGATGTCGAAAAAATCGACCGAAGATTCGCGAAATCGCCGAGACCTGCCCGCTGCCCCGGCAAGATCCGGTCCGGTCCGGGGAGCCGGCCCGGTGCAGAATCAGTCCAATCAGACCCAAAACCAGGTCTTTGATATGCCGGTCACTCGCGTTGTCGGCGGCAAAACCTTCGACAACCGCAGCGGTGCCTGGTACGACCGTGCGTACAAGAATCAACAGACGAACAACTATCGACGCGGCACGGACCAGTACAAAAAACTCGACAGCGGTCTACGCTCGATCGCCGATAATCTGGGCGGCACAGTTGTTATGATGTGGAAAGATAAGGCGTACCGCATCAACTAAATCTTCCGTTAAATTCCATTACACGTTAGAATGAACGCATGAAAGTAGCTGTTTTGCTTTTGTGCGTTTTGTGCTTTTTTGCGGCCGGCTTCCACGCCCAGCCGGCTTGGCAGACAAATCTCGATTCCACAATTCGCTTTTATCAAACAACCGATTTCGGCATCGTCCTCGCCGGAACGGAAAAGAGTTTGTACGCCATCGACGGCCAAACCGGCCAGCAGATATGGCGTCGGGCGACGGGCAAGATCGAGGAAACAGCGGTCACGCCAATTCCTGATACCGATGTAATTCTTTTCACACGCGATGAAGGCAGCAAGTCGCGGCTCGAGGCGGTTGATGTGCTAACGGGCGCTCGACTGTGGCAGAGCGAAAAGGTCAAGGGCGATGTGATGCAGCTCGCGGTCGACCCTGAGAATGACCTGATCGCGGTCGTCATGGTCAAAGATGCACGCGGCAAGGCGGATGACAATTTTAAGAAGAAACCCACGGTTCATGTCCTGCAGCTCTCGACCGGTGACGAACTCTGGAAGCGTGATCTCGACAATTCGATCGAGATGATGCCGACCCGCTTTGGTGAGAATCTCGGCGATATCGACTACACGCTCGACAATTACCGCGCTCCGCTGCTGCTCGATGGACGCCTGTTCCTGTTCTACGAGGGCTCGACCTCATACGATGCGCGTACCGGCAAGGAAAAGGAACGCGAAAAATTTAAGATCAACGAAGATGGCCTCGCACTGACTGAGGCCGATCCGGCTTTCGATAACGATCGCGTCTATGTCTCCGGCAAAGGCAAGATCCGTGCGGTAAATCGCCGAACCGGAAAGCAGGATTGGGAAGCCGATGATCTCGGAATTTGTGCCGAGATGGCGCTTGTTGGCAACACGCTTTTTGTCCGCACCGGCGGTCAGTTTACCCAGCTCAAAGACGGCGAGGTGAAGGAAAAAGGCCCCTTCGGCGTGTCTGCAATAAATACCACAACCGGCAAAACGATCTGGCGTTACAAAGGTGCGGACAAAGGCCTCACGAACTTCGTTTTTGCCGATACAAACACTATTTTGATAGCCGATAAGGACGATCTGATCACGCTCGACGCGGGCAACGGAAAGCGGATCGCAAAGCGTGACCATAAGATCGACAAAGCTCAATTCGTCCTCATCAACGAGAGCGGCAAAGCCGTTGTCGGCGGCCGCAATGAGATCGCTGCGTTTGATGTCAAAGATCAGAAAAAACCCGAATATTGGCGTGCCCGTCACACCGCTCCGGCTCGCGGAGTGTTTCGCCTGGTCTCGGGAATCGCACTTCGAGCCGCCGCATTGTATTTTCGCTATGGCGGCATCGCTACCTCGGCACTTGGCCTGGCACGAACCGGGCTGAGCCTCGCAACCGCTGCAAATTCGTTTCGCTGGTCCGGCCTCCAGACGCGTTTTGGCTCGGTCAGCTTGTCCACGCTCGCCGGGAATTCCGCGAGAAATTATGCCCTTCGCCGGATCTACGCTTACGGTTCGCTCGGCCGTACGCCAAATCTGATCAACCGCTTTAGTGGATTGCAGATCGCCATTCCAAACGCGACAGATATCCGCGGCCAGATCATCGGCCGTGCCATTGACCGCGTCACGCCCACACGGGGCGAGGTGCAGGAGAGCATTTTCGACCGCATCGATCCCGTCCGTCAGATCGAGCGTTTTTCCGATTTCCTGCTCCGCCGCAAACGCCTCGCCGAGCTTCGTTCGAATCACATGTTCTTTTACACCGATCTGCCCAAACCCTTTGACAAAAAAGGCCTCGTTGGCGTAAATGTTCATACCGGCCAGGATGGGAAATATGTGCTTGTTTCAGATCCCGATCGGCAATTCGTTACAGACGAAACTACGGATCTGCTTTACACGGCCGGCGGAAGCCGCCTTCAGACGTTTCAGATAATCAGTCGATAACAGCCATCATTTACGGTTAAACATTTCCACCGAAAGTTTCACGTCCGCATTTTTCCAGGCGGCCTCAAACTCTTTACGTACAAGTTCCGCTGACGTGTTTTTACCCTGCTTTTCAAGTGATTCAGCAAGGCCGAACAATGCCCGGCCGTTCTTGGGATTCTTGTCGATCTCCTTTCGATAGACTGCTTCCGCCTCGGCGGGATCGCCGTTGCGCATTAGAGCACGGCCAAGCCATTCGCGGGTCGGCAGATGCCAATCCGGCGGTTCATTGTAATTGACCAGGTCCTCGGCTGCGGCAGCTCGGCGAAGCACCTCGATGCCACCTTTTTTATCGCCTTTTGCGAATAGCAGCTCGCCGGCGATAAGTTCTTCCGCGACCTTCATCACACCATGCGCCGAGCTATTGCCAAGGCCTGCGTCCGCCGGGATCGTGCGGATGGTGCTCAACATCAAATTTTGCTCGGCCTCGGCCTCACGCCGTTTCCCTTGTTCGTTAAAGGCCAGGGCGCGTGCGAGCCGCCAATAGGCAGTCGTGATCCGCAGTTCGGGTGCCGGCTGCTGATATGAAAGGACGTCGTCCCACTTCTGAAACCTGACAAGTGTGACGAGCTGATAAGGCATAAACATCTCAAGCATTGGCATCGCTTTAACATTAGGCCGCACGTTCGCTTCCAGCTCCTGCGCCGCCCTTACCGCACCCGCAAAGTTTCCGCCGCCGGCGTGAGAGGCAGCCAGCATATGGATGTTGTGGTTGTAGTACATCAGCGAATACAGTCCTGTGCTTCCACTTCGCTGAAGGTACTTTCGATCGGCCTCGATTGCCAGCTCATTGCTGATCTTGGCGTCGTCGTGATCGCCGGTTCGCAGGTATATGTGAGAGGGCATATGCACGAGATGACCGGCATTGGGTGCAAGTCCGAGAAGCCTGTTTGCGGCGGCAAGCCCACGTTCCGGAGTAGGCGAAGCCTCGATCGCGTGAATGTAATAGTGATTAGCACCCGTATGTCTGGGGTTTCGCTTTAACACGCCCTCCAGAACAGCAAGGATCTCGAGTGTTCCTTCGGCCGGCTTTCCGTCGAGCGACCAGAGCTGCCATGGCCGTAGGTTCATCATGCTCTCGGCATAAAGCGTTGCGGCATCGAGATCGTCAGGGTACTGGCGGACAAGCTCGCCCATTGCGGCCTTGTAATCTAGAGCAAGTTTCCGGCGATCTGTCGCGGGATCCTTTGCATATCGTTTTGTCAGGGCATCAATGTAAGCCCGGTCGGCCGCCGATGCCTTTGGTGCAAGAGTGAGCGCCTTTTGAAGATTCGCGTAGGCCTCGGTCAGCTGATTCGCATCCGCGGTCACATTGTAGTTTGAGCCCAGGCCGAGCGCGACGCCCCAATATGCCATCGCCAGATCGCCGTCAAGCTCGGCTGCGTGTTTGAAGGAATTTATCCCCTCAGCATGGTTGAAAGCATAAAGATATGCGAGCCCCTGATTAAAGAATCGCTGGGCTTCAGCGTTTTTGGTCGAAACCGGGTGATCGATATTCCCCAATCCATTATCCAGCCAGACCGTCGGCTTCTCGGCCGTGCCGTTACCGCCATGGCCGTGCTGCGAATAAACAAATGAACTCGCTGCAAGAAGTAATATTGTTATTAACGTTTTCATCTCGTACCTCCGTAATATCCGGAACCGTTGTTCCATGGTTTATTCGAAAGATTATATTTCAACTTTTGTCAGGTTTCTTTATAAATTCCTGAGTTTTTTATGAAGAACTTATGAAACGCGTTGCGCCCGGTCATTCCTAACGTTTACAACATCATCCATTTGCAGTTACATTTAACTCATCAATATTGGAGAAAGTGATCAAATGCATAAACTAGCGATCAGATCTATTGCTCTCTGCTTTGTATTTTCGATACCCGCGACCGCGCAGGTCGCACCAGCCAAACGGACGCTTTCAAACCCCGAGATCGCCAAGATGGTCCGCGAAGTTTCGGCCAAACGGATCGAGGCCGACATTCGTAAGCTCGTCTCGTTTGGGACTCGCAACACGCTGTCCGAGCAGGACAATCCGGTGCGCGGTATCGGTGCGGCTCGCGATTGGCTCTTTAGCGAGCTTCAACGGATCAGTGCCGACTGCGGCGGTTGTCTCGATGTGCAAAAACAGGCGTTCGTTCAGCCAAAGGCTAACCGTATTCCGGAGCCGATCACGTTGACCAATGTGTTTGCCGTGCTCAAAGGCACGACCGATCCGACCCGCGTTTATGTCGTCTCGGGCCATTACGATTCGATGTGTAATTCGCCGACCGATGCAAAGTGCGATGCGCCGGGAGCGAATGACGATGCTTCGGGCACGGCCGTTTCGATCGAGCTGGCCCGCGTGATGTCCAAGCGAAAATTCGACGCGACGATCGTTTTTATGGCCGTTCCGGGCGAGGAACAAGGGCTGCTCGGCGCTCATTACTATGCCGAGCAGGCAAAGCTGGCCAAGACCAATATCGACGCGATGTTTACCAACGACATCGTCGGCGGCGTGACAACCCGCAAGAATATGCCGAATCGGAACAAGGTTCGTGTATTCAGCGAGGGCGTAGCGCTCGACGAGACCGATCGCGAAAGGGCCGCTCGCAGAAGCACCGGCGGTGAGACGGATGGCACCTCGCGGCAGCTTGCACGATATATTAAAGAGCAGGCGGATAAATATTTGCGGAGCTACGGGTTTGGCGCGTGGATGATCTACCGGCGTGACCGTTATGGCCGCGGTGGCGACCAGAGCGCCTTTCTAGAGCGTGGCTTTACCGCCATCCGATTTTCCGAGTCCGAAGAGGATTTTACGCATCAGCATCAGAATGTGCGGACAGACGACAAGGGCGTCTTTTACGGTGATACGCCGGAATATGTCGATTTCGCATATGTCGCAAACGTTACGCGGGTAAATCTGGCAGCCCTCGCCGGCCTTGCATCGGCTCCGGCCCGTCCCAAAGGTGCAGCCTTCGCCACCAACCGCCAGAGCGCCGACACGGAACTCAAGTGGGAAGTCGTCAAGGCCGACGATCTCGCCGGTTACGAGGTCGTCTGGCGCGACACCAGCTCCGCCGAATGGACAAACTCGGCGTTTGCCGGAAACGTCGCGACCTTCACCGTCAAGGGCAAGTCCAAGGACAACTACTTCTTCGGCGTCCGCTCTGTCGACAAAATGGGCAACAAAAGCATGGTCTCGTACCCGGGCGGTCGGTAAAGCCTCGTGAAATTCCGCATGAAACAAATTCGTTGACACTCCTGGCGAATGAAGGTTAGGCTAGTAGCAGATACCAACGGCGTGCAACTTTGTTGTGCGCCGACCTCCTTATCTTAGTCAGCTACCTTGGATCCCAGGAGTGTTATGAAGTTCCCCACAGCTACCGTCCTGATCGCAGTTCTATCGTCATTACTAGCCATTGGTTTCTTCGTCGGATCCAAATCAGCTTCCGCCGGCCAACTGTCCTCTGAGTCACATGGACTGTGGCTCGAGGAATCCTTACTCTTGGCAGATCCGCCTGGACCGAATTTTAGTAGATTTGGCAGTTCTGTTGCCGTAAGCGGTGATACGGCGATCATCGGTGCACCCACTGATTCTGACGGAGGCTCAGCCCACGTTTTTGTTCGCGAGTCGGACGGTTGGAGACTTCAACAGAAGCTAACCGTTCCAGGACTATGGCAGAATGCGGGTTTCGGGGTTGCGGTCGCTATTAGCGGTGACACAGCGATAGTTACCGGGGGGGGCATTTTCATATTTACCAGAAGTAAGGGGCTGTGGACTCTGGAGCAGCGGCTATATTACGGAAGTCCGTTAGTGGCGATAAGCGGCGATACGCTTGTCATCGGAGGCTATGAATCCTATGTTTCTGGTCCTGCCGCCTTTGTTTACACGCGACGGCAAGGTGTTTGGACATTCCAGCAAAGGCTCATTTATGCCCCTTATTATAATTCGGTGTCGATCGATGGAGATACTATTGTCATCGGCCTTTCACCCTATCTTCTGGATGGCTCGGCCTATGTTTTCACCCGCGTCTCCGGGGTTTGGGCTCAACAGCAGAAGCTGATTCCACCTATGCAAGGTCTGAACGACCGATATGGGTTTTCGGTAAATGTCGTAGGGGATACTGTGCTTGTCGGAGCCCCCCAAGATAAAGTAAAGGGCGATATCGGGGCCGGATCTGTTTACGTTTACAACCGGATCTCGAATGTCTGGACCCTCGGCGAAAAATTAACGGCCTCGGATCGAGGAGCTGATGAGAACTGCGGCACATCCCTTGCGATGAACGACGATACGGTTTTTATTGGATGTCTACTGGACAGGATTCCGACGGATTTGATCGGTGGTTCCGCTTACGTGTTTAAGAGGAGAGATGGTCTATGGACGGAGCACCAAAAGCTTAAAGGATCAGGTAGCGAGAGCACCGATCATTTCGGCTCTAGCCTTGCCATCAGTGGCGAGACGTTATTCGTCGGGGCTAAATTCGATCAAACTTCGCCGGGCATTCGTCCCGGCTCTGCCTACGTCTTCTCCTTTATCAAGGGTGCCACACCTATACCAACCGCAACTCCGACCCAAACGCCCACACCGAGAATGATGACGTTCGTGCAAACCTCGGCGCCCCGCGGAAGCCTGGTCACCGTTCCGGTTGAACTTACCACCCGTGGTGACGAGCGCGCCGCAAGCTTCTCGATACACTTTGATCCGACAATTCTGAGTCAACCCTCGGTTTCACTTGGGACGGGCGTACCATCCGGGACAGTGCTCACCGCAAACCTTCTTCAAGCGCATCTGGGCAGGATCGGCGTTTTATTTGATTCCGACGGGCCGTTTTCCGTCTCACCCGACCCACATCAAGTCATAACGGTTACCTTTGCGGTTGCTCCGCAAGCACCCATCGGAAACACTTCTTTAACGTTTCGCGATACGCCAACACCCAAAAGCGGTTCAAATTTCTGGGGTGACTTGCTACCGATAACGTGGGTCGATGGCAGCATTGCGATCTTTCCTCAAAAAAACGACTTTTGAAGTATGGCGATGCGTTTGAGTCCCGAGAATTCCGATTGCGGTCCTTTTGCGTGCCTGGGATTTTTGATCCGTTCAGTTTCCGGCTATCAGTTGCGAGTTTTCAGCAAGACCTTGCCTGAGTCCCTGGAATTCTCTTGGCGTCTTCTTTGCGTCCTTTGCGGTCTTCGCGTGAAACTTCTGTTCTCACGCAAAGTTCGCCAGGTTCGCAAAGAGGACGGAAAAAGGATGAGTCCCAAACACCAACCGTGGGTACGTTTCCGAATTTGATTTTCATCTCTCAAGACGCCCCTGAATTGGCACAGATGCACACGCCATCGATCTACCGATCCGCCGCTAATGCCGATAATGTCGCATTTCGCCGATAATGCCGCTAATTTCCCCGCAAATATCGAAGTCCACCGCCCGAACAGCGTTTCTTTCTCGGCTGGGCACAGGTCTGGGCCGGTAAATACACGCCCGAGGCGGAACGCCAACAAGTCGCCGGCAAGCGCGCACTCGTGTGCCCCGCTGGCGCGTCAACGGCCCACTCTCAAACATGGCGCGAATTCGCCGCCGCCTTCGGCTGCAAACAGGGACAAAAGATGATCCGCGAAAAGGTTTGTGAGATATGGTAATCGATTCGTTCAGAGAGCAAAGCTCGCACTCGGAACAAAAGAAAGTCGGATTTCGCTCCGATTGTGTAACTCGGCGTGCGCTCGGAAAACGCGAGGTGTGCTGCTCAACTCATAGTTCCAGCTACGATGCCTTATAAAATAGAGATGAGCTGTTGTCCTAGTCGTTCAATCAGGTCTGAGACCTCTGGCGGCAGCTCCGGGGGCTACGAAAAATGTCCTCCGAGTTTTAAGCCAATCGGTTACAAAGACACGATCTCTAACCGCCGGCAAAAAAATGCTCTGTCGGATCTCACTGACAGAGAGTTGGTCTAGATCCTTGTTCAGCCCCTGCACCACAATTACATCCCCGACAGAGCCATCGGCTCGGGTCTCAACTGAGAGTTCTACGGTTCCATCTCTCATTGCCCTCCAAAAGTTACCGGGTAACGGACTCGGTCCGTCCACCAGTTTCTGAGGGGGGCGATCCGCAAGCGGGACGCGATAGGACTTTTGAAGTCCTTCCACAAGCAGCAACATGTATTTCTTTGTCGACTTTTCATTCCGGTTTCGCTGTGCCCTATTACCCGCCTCGCGGAGTTGCCTAAACCATTCGCACTCAGACTGGTTACATGGCTCAGTAGCATGTGGAATTTCCATAAAACCCCCAACTTCTAAGACCGATCCCCTGATCCTTTTTTCCGTCTTAGTTTGCTGAGCAAGGACAACGATGCTTGCACCCAGCGATGCCATTATCACAAACAAACCCAGTAGAAAGCGACTAAGCGAAATACCCACCATATGATTATTCATGAAAATACGAGCAGGCTCGGTCGTTCCGACCTACCCTTTAAGAAGCGACTTCGTTCTACTTATCAATAATTCGACAAGGAAAGTTTGAGCGAAGCCGCTCGCCAATCTAATTATCCTTCAAAAACGTACTCGCGCTCGATGTAAAAGTTATCGCCACCACCGAGGGGCACACAGGTACAGCCATAGGTACAGTACCAACGGATCGGCGTGGTATTGTCGTAGCTTCCATACATAAACTGACAACTGCAATCATTGATATAATATGTTTCCGGACAGCCTTCGGCCCGGACAACAGGTGTAGTAAGTTGAATTAGGCTAAAGCCTATTACTCCAGTCAAAACTGCTATACCAAAAAAATCCCAAATTCTCATTTTCATTTTCATTGTTTCCTCCTGATTTCAAAGTTGCAGATTGAACATAGGATCAAATGACCTATGCTTTAACAGTTACCTAATTTCACATCAGGTTTCGCCTCGCGGCTGAAAGCGCGGAATCCTGTAAAGTCAATTTCGAAGACTCCGTGGTCTTCTTTTTTTGTTTGGGGAGACTATCAATCGAGTCGGTTAACAACACGTAATCCGCGATGATTCTTATTTCTTTTTTCTCAATCCGACCCCCGATATCTGCAACCGCGCCTCTATTTTCCTTAACCAACTGAGTGAGAACTGTGAACAGGTTCCCGTTGATTTTCATTATCTTGACCACATAATCGCGATAATTCTTGGTATTCGGTTTGTCTTCCGCATTGAGTGTAGGAATCGCGCCGATCTTTTTAGCGATCATCTGAGTCAATTCGTCAGCGCGAGCCGAATCGACCATGTGGGATATCGGAAGCATCTCGACTAGCGTTGATATGGCTTCCGGTGAGCTTTCTACTCTGCTGATAAGTTTGATCGCTTCGTCATGGGCTTCGCGGCCGGAAGCCAGGTCTTTCTTGTCGATATAATATTTGGAAATATGTCTAAGATTTTCAGCCTTTGACAGTGGAGTATTCATTTTCTTGACCGCATGGCTTGCCCCGTCGGGTTCGTCAGCTTCGAGGGCCTTCATAATGACATCCCTGTAAAACTGATCATGCATTCCCTTCCGAAAGTCTTCCGGAGTCGAACTCACACCCATGTCGATCTCAGAGGCCTTTTCCATTAGATCGGCCGCGTATACAAATTTCTTTTTCTCCAGTGCCAAACGTGCGGCGTATCTATATAGACCGTACTTTTCCGTGTTGTTGTCAACACGCTCTGCCTCGGCAACTGCTGCGGCAAGTTTGTCCGCGCTATTATTTATCCTCTCGAATCTCTCATTGGCTTCCCTTGTTGAGCGATTTACCTGAGCAGTCAAAAACGCGTATATAGTACCGGCCTCGGCAACCATATCTGGGTATTTCGTTGTTATGTCAGGCCATAATCTCTGTAGAGTCCGGGAATACGCCATCTGATCAAGTACAGACAACGCAGCAACATTTCGTGATCTGGCTAGAACCAGTCTAATAAACTGCCTTGCCATATCAGCAGGAACATCAGGCTTGATAAAGAAGCCGGTTAACATTTCAATCATGTGCGTGGGAAGTCTCATCCGGCCCATCTGATCTGCCGCTAGGATAGCCCCCAGGAGCCTGTTAAGCTCAGGCGATCCTTGCTGCTCAAGGAGCATAAGAAGGTAACCAAGATCCGGGGCATTTTCATTTGGCTGGGAAAGCAAGCGCAACGCCGCGTCCACGGCAAGTTTTTCGCCGTTTTTCTGATCCAGCAAGGCGAGAATCTGCCCTGCCTCTTCCGCTGACGAGAATTTATACTTCTCTCTTAGCCGTTTTGCTGTATCCTTTGCGTGAGTGTCCAGCAAGACAAATAACCTTGCTCTAGAAGAATACCCAGGCGGCATTTCATCCTTGTTTTTATAATGGTCTTCGATCGCGGTTACTGCGATATCCTCAGCTCTTCCCGTGTCATCTTTTCCGTCTTTCCAAAGCCACGAGGCTATCCTATATCGTGCGTACACCCTGACGGCGGCAAATGGAATATTTTTGAGCTGACCTTCGAGGTCGGCAAGAATAATCTGCTTTTTTAGTCGAATCTGAGCAATCTCGTCCTTGTTCTGGACAACATTTTCCTGGCTAAACGACATTAGCGAGCACGAAAGAAATAACCCTGATAGCAATAATTTTTTCATTGTAGGAGTCCCCCCTGTTCGTCCAAACACGACACACATTTTGAAAGGTTGCAAAAAAGTGTTTAAGACGGGAGGTCAAACCCTTTGGTCCAAAGGCCAGTCCATACTTTCTTTACCTCGCCGGTTCCGTCAACAGCTATGGTCATTGGGGTAAATAACATACGGGCTCGGCGCATTTCGTCCGTCCCGACAGACCCAACCTTAATATTTTCAAAATTCTCATCTTTAATGATGGCTTTTAGTTTTTCAAGATCCTCTTCCGACGAGATGGCCAAGACTTTCCAATTTCCTGCGTCGAGTTTCAGCGCCAATTCTTTCCAAAGCGGGTATTGTTGCTTGCAATACTGGCAGGAAGAATTGAAAACGAGGAGAAGTGTTTTTGATTCCCCATTTGCGAGGTTGATCTTCTCCTCATTCCCATCCATTCCGCGAAAAGACAATTCTGAAAATCGATAGCCTTCCTCAGTTACAACCTGTCTCGATCGTTCCAGAGATCCTTTAAGCTGGCTGTTCTGAACGATCAAGAATACATTAATTGTCAACAAGATAATGCAGACAATAACTAGTACTATTTGACTCCGGTCACTTTTCATTAGATTTATGCAAAAAGAATCTTAAACTTTGATAGGACGAAAAGATTAAATCGACAAGAAAATGGCGGTTAATCTTTCCGTCCAAGTAGGTTTCCAAAAAACTATTGTCGGACTAGTCCACGCAAAGTGTACATGTTCCAGCGGATGATTCGCTGGTGACATTGCAGGTGCATTGGACTGTGCCATTCCCCCCGGTACAGTGTCCACCGCTTGGGCAGTCACAGCTGGCAGATCCCCCGCAGCATGTCGCTGCAGCCTGACAACCGGTCTCGTCAGCATAGGTAGGTGTGGCGAAAAGAAATGCCAGCGAAAAGAAAACGCTAAGCAATCCGAAGGTCGCAACGACCGAATTAATACGTTTACGAAGTGTCATAATATCCTCCAAAATTGTTACAGATTAGGCCCCAAAGATCATCAAGATCCCAGATCAAATAAACCGGTTCGTACCCAAAACAAGCTAACTTGTGGCACATGGTGCCGTAAGCATAAACGGCTTCATTACAAGGGTACCCCGAACCACTAGCATCTTGTTGATTTTTTGGAACTGCATTGTAATCTTGACAAAGGCCGTCGTGGCTAGTCAACGACTATTCGTTAGCGAAAACCATTAATTCTTAGCGGATACTACGATTCCTGTCCAATTAGAAGATCCGCTTGGAGTTTTTCGTTGAATATGCGGCGGTCTTCTGTTGGCGTTAGACCAAATCTGATCTTATAGTCGCGGGTGAAATGGCTCTCATTTGGCATTCCGACCACCGAGGCGATCTGTCTAACGTGTTCGTGAGTAGTCTCGAGAAGATGTTTGGCACGTTCCAGTCGAATCTTTTTAAGATAGACTGCCGGTGAGTGACCAATATTTGACTTAAAGACGCTTGGGAAATGAGAAAGTGACAACCCGGTTTTTTTAGCCATGTTTTCCACGGTCCAATCGTGGTTCAAATCCGCATGCAGATCCTTTTGCAGGTCAAAAATTCGTCCGTCCATTGTGGAAGTTCTCCAGTTAGGGAATCTAAAGAATGCGCGGACACAATATCATTGGTTTTTGTCGATTGCAAGCCGAGAGAGAGAGAGAGAGAGAGAGAGAGAGAGAGAGAGAGAGAGAGAGAGAGAGTAAAAAGGCCACAAAAAAGGGGCCGGGAAACATAATTTCCCGGCCTTCTTTACTCCCAAACACACGCAGGCTGGCAGCCTGCGTTCCGACGTTATAACTCGTCATCCTCGACTTCGATCTTCATCGCTTCGTCGATGTCGAATGCCTCTTCGGCTTCAATCTCAGGGGCGTCGAGATCCAGGTCATCGTCCTCGTCTACGAATGCACCGTCATCGATGTCCGCAAGGGGTTCGATGATGGGGATAGGCATGCCGCCGCGGATCATGTCGCCCATTTCGTCGAATTCGTCCTCCTGACGCTGATTTTCGGTGGCGTCGCGGGCGACGGTCACGTTGCGGTAGTATTTCATACCGGTACCGGCCGGGATCAGGCGTCCCATGATGACGTTTTCCTTGAGGCCGCGTAGGTAATCGATACGGCCCGAAATTGCTGCCTCGGTTAGCACACGTGTCGTCTCCTGGAAGCTGGCCGCCGAGATGAACGAGTCGGTCGAGAGCGAGGCTTTCGTGATACCCAAGAGCAGCGGTTCGCCGACCGATGTCTGGCCGCCCTCGTCCGCGACACGACGATTCTCATCCTCGTATCGGAAACGATCGACCTGCTCCTCCATAAGGAATTCGGTATCGCCGACGTCCTTGATCTTGACCCAACGCAGCATCTGGCGAACGATCACCTCGATGTGTTTGTCGTTGATGTTAACGCCCTGCAGACGATAGACCTCTTGAATTTCGTTTACGAGGTAATTCTGTAACGCTTCCATACCCAATACACGCAGGATGTCGTGCGGATTTAAGGGGCCGTCCATGAGCGGTTCGCCTGAGCGGACGCGATCGTCCTCCTGCACGTTGATGTGCGTACCACGCGGGATGTCGTATTCACGCTCGCTGCCGTCATCGCCGGTGATGATGAGCTTACGCTTACCCTTTGAGATCGGGCCGAATTTGACCGTTCCGTTGATCTCGGACATGATGGCCGTCTCGCCCGGACGACGAGCTTCGAAAAGCTCAACGACACGCGGCAGACCGCCGACGATGTCCTTTGTCTTGGTGGTCTCACGCGGGATCTTTGCGATCACATCACCCGGCTCGATCTCCTGGCCGTCCTCGACCATTAGCTGTGCCCGGATAGGCATCTGATAAGTCTTCTGCACCTTACTGCCCGCACGGATCTCGAGACGAGGCTGATTTTTCTCATCCGAGTCTTTAACCACGAGACGTTTCTGGCCGGTGACCTTATCGATCTCTTCCTCGACCGTCTTGCCTTCTTTGAGATCCTGATACTTCACAGTACCCTTGACCTCGGTCAGGATGGCAAAGGTAAACGGATCCCACGTGACGAGAATGTCGTCTTCTTTTACCTTCTGACCGTCCTTGACGTGAACCTCGGCACCATAAACGACCTTGTAATGAGCGACCTCACGTCCGCGATCGTCTACCAGAGCAAGCTCCGACTGGCGACGCATCGAGACCATTTCACCATTACGATTTTTAATGACCTTGAGATCGCCGAGGTATTTGACGGTTCCGTTCATCGCCGCGGCGTGCTTGGTCTCTTGTTCGAGACGGGCGGTCCCACCGACGTGGAATGTTCTCATCGTAAGCTGCGTGCCCGGTTCGCCGATCGACTGTGCAGCAATAACGCCGACAGCCTCACCGATCTCGACCGTGTTGCCTGTAGCCAGATTGCGGCCGTAGCATTTGACGCAGATACCGCGTCGCGATTCGCACGTCAGGGCCGAGCGGATCTTAACTTTCTGCAGTCCTGAAAGCTGAACGTTATTGCCGAGCTCTTCGTTGATCTCGACGTTGGCCTCGACGATCACCGTTCCGTCAACCGGATCGATAATGTCATCGAGCGAAGTGCAGCCGACAATGCGGTCGCGAAGCGATTCGACCTCTTCACCATTACGAATAATGGCCTCGGCCCAGACGCCCTTGAGCGTACCGCAATCCTGTTCGGATACGATCACATCCTGTGCGACGTCGACCAGACGGCGTGTCAGGTAACCCGAGTCAGCGGTCTTAAGTGCCGTATCGGCGAGACCCTTTCGGGCACCGTGTGTCGAGATAAAGTACTGCAAAACGTCCAAGCCTTCGCGGAAATTTGCGAGAATAGGATTCTCGATGATCTCGCCAGACGGCTTCGCCATTAGGCCGCGCATACCGGCGAGCTGTCGGATCTGTGCGTCCGAGCCACGAGCACCAGAGTCGGCCATGACGAGGATCGGATTCAATTCCTTACGTTCCTTTTCACGCGTGTGCATGGCGAGGAACATTTCTTTGGCAACGTGATCGGTCACGTCAGACCAGATCGCCGTCACCTTATTGGTACGCTCGAGATCGGTCATGGTCGCGTCTTCGTACTGCTTCCGGAGCTTTTCGACCTCCTTCAAAGCCTTGTCGATAATACCTTTCTTGCTTCCGGGCGTGACCATATCGTCGATGCCGATCGAGACGCCGGCCTTCGTCGCATAGAGGAAGCCCATCGTCTTTAGATCGTCGAGCATCGCGACCGTGTGGTCGTGCCCGAGCCGCAGATGACAGAAAGTGACCAGCGATTGCAGGCCTTTCTTCTTAAGAACGCCATTGACGAACGGCAAACCATCACGCGTCAGACGCTCGTTAAAGATCGCCCGACCGACCGTAGTTTCGATCACCTGATCGACATTGGTACGGACCGACGCCCTTAGCACATCCTGATTATTGTGCTCATTGGTGAGATCGATCAGATCGCCCTTCCAACGAAGCCGAATTTTGGTTTGTGTCTCGACAAGCCCTGCGTCGAGCGCGAGCAGCACATCGTCGATCGTCGCAAAGGCACGATTCTCGCCTTTCATCTCGTCACGAGCGAGCGTCAAATAGTAGCAACCGAGAACGATGTCCTGCGACGGAACAGCGATCGGCTGGCCCGACGCGGGCGAGAGCAGATTGTTCGACGCAAGCATCAAGACACTCGCTTCGATCTGCGCCTCGGCCGACAGCGGAATGTGGACAGCCATCTGGTCACCATCAAAATCTGCATTGAACGCCGTACAGACGAGCGGATGGATCTTGATTGCCTTACCCTCGACCAAGACAGGCTCGAAAGCCTGAATGCCGAGACGGTGAAGCGTCGGTGCACGGTTCAACAGAACCGGATGCTCACGAATGACTTCCTCAAGGATGTCCCAAACGATCGGCTCCTGACGCTCGACCATTTCGCGTGCCTGCTTGATGGTCGCAGCGTGCTGATCCTTTTCGAGCTTGTTGTAGATAAACGGCTTAAAGAGTTCCAAGGCCATCTTCTTTGGCAAACCGCACTGGTGGAGTTTCAATTCCGGCCCGACCACGATCACCGAACGTCCTGAGTAATCGACGCGCTTTCCGAGCAGATTCTGGCGAAAACGGCCTTGCTTACCTTTAAGTGTTCCTGACAGCGACTTGAGCGGACGGTTATTTGCACCGCGAAGCACGCGGCCGCGGCGTCCGTTATCAAACAACGCATCAACGGCTTCCTGAAGCATTCGCTTTTCATTACGGACGATAACTTCCGGAGCACGTAGCTCGATGAGCTTCTTCAAACGGTTGTTACGGTTGATAACGCGGCGATAGAGATCGTTCAGATCCGATGTCGCAAAACGTCCGCCGTCGAGGGGCACCAATGGGCGAAGTTCGGGCGGAATGACCGGGATCACGTCGAGGATCATCCACTGTGGGTTGTTACCCGAACGCAGGAACGAATTCGACACCTTCAGACGCTTGGAATACTTGAGCTTTTTCTGTTGCGAGGTTTCCTCACGCATCTTTACCCGAAGCTCGTCGACAAGCTCCTGAATGTCGATCTGAGCAAGAAGGTCCTTGATCGCCTCGGCGCCCATTTTGGCAACGAATTGATTTGGATAATCGCGCATCAATTCGCGATAGCGTTCGTCATTGACGAGATCTTTCTGTTTTAGATCAGGCACATCACCCGGATCGACCACGATGTAGGTCTCAAAATAGAGGATCTTTTCGAGATCACGGAGCGTGATATCGAGCAGATGGCCGATACGCGACGGCAATCCTTTGAAGAACCACACGTGCGAGCAAGGCGAAGCAAGCTCGATATGACCGAGACGTTCACGACGAACCTTAGACTGTGTGACCTCGACGCCACACTTGTCGCAGATGACGCCGCGGTGCTTCATTCGCTTGTACTTTCCGCAAAGACATTCCCAATCCGAGACCGGGCCAAAGATGCGGGCACAAAACAGGCCGTCGCGCTCAGGTTTGAACGTACGGTAGTTGATCGTCTCAGGCTTGGTCACCTCGCCGTGCGACCACGAACGGATCTTATCGGGCGATGCCAGCGAGATGCGGATCGCTTCGTAATTTGTGGTCAATTGTGTCTTGTTGTCTTGATTAAATCGAAACATATTTTTCTGGGAACGCAGGCTGCCAGCCTGCGTGTCTCTGCTATCTAAAGCTTCGGATATCTGTCAATTTTGTCCCACACACGCAGGCTGGCAGCCTGCGTTCCGACAAACTAGTCCGCACCTACCAATGTGTCAACGCCTGCGACGATCGCTTCGGGGTCGATCTGATCTTCCTGGATCAACTCGACATCAAGGCAGAGCGATTGCAATTCACGCACAAGAACGTTGAATGACTCGGGTATGCCCGGTTCGAAGTTCGAAACGCCCTTTACGATCGTTTCGTATATCTTTGAGCGGCCGGCCACATCGTCGGATTTGCATGTCAGCAATTCCTGCAGAATGTGTGCTGCACCATAAGCCTCAAGTGCCCAAACTTCCATCTCGCCGAAACGCTGTCCGCCAAATTGCGCCTTACCACCCAACGGCTGCTGGGTAATGAGCGAGTATGGGCCGATGGAGCGGGCGTGAATCTTGTCGTCAACCAGATGTGACAGCTTGAGCATATAGATGTAACCAACGCACACCTTTTGCTCAAACTGCTCGCCGGTCAAACCGTCGTATAGACGCGTCTTGCCCGAAAGTCCGACCGACGGCGGCAGGCCCAACTCGTCGTATTTCCGATTTGCCTGGCCGATGTATCCCTTGATCTCCTCTTCGCTAGCACCGTCGAAAACAGGGGTCGCAAAGTGAAGGCCGAGAACGCGTGCGGCCCATCCGAGATGCGTCTCGAGGATCTGTCCGACATTCATACGCGAAGGTACGCCGAGTGGATTGAGCACGATCTCGACCGGAGTTCCATCCGGCAAGTACGGCATATCTTCCTCAGGAAGAATGCGGGCGATGACGCCTTTGTTACCGTGACGGCCGGCCATCTTGTCGCCGACGCTGAGCTTACGCTTCATCGCGACAAAGACCTTGACCATCTTGATCACGCCCGGAGGCAATTCGTCGCCCTGCTTGAGCTTGGTGATCTTTTCATCGTAGATGTCACGAAGAATGTTGATCTGTCGCTCGGTACGCTGTTCGTATTCCTTAACTTCGTTCGCTATGTCGATCGAACCCGATGCGACCTCTGCCTTACGGAGCAGCTTGGTGTCAACACCGGCAAGCTTTTCGCGATTGAGCGTTTCGCCCTTCTTGAGGATCACGTCCTTGCCATCGACGAGGTCCTTGGTCAGCTTGCGGCCGTCAAATAGTTCGTAGATGCGCTCGTCACGCTGTTCCTGAAGAATACGAATTTCATCATCGAGATCGCGATGAAACGCCTCTTCTTCCATGCCCTCGATATCGAGGCTGCGTTCGTCTTTGTCCTGGCCCTTACGGGTGAAGATCTGAACGTCAACGACCGTACCATCGATTCCCGGCGGGCATGTCAAGGACGCGTCTTTAACGTCGCCGGCCTTTTCGCCAAAGATCGCACGGAGAAGTTTTTCTTCCGCGGTCAGTTGCGTCTCGCCCTTTGGCGTGACCTTACCGACGAGAACGCTGCCCGGCTTGACCTGAGCGCCGATGCGGATGATCCCCGATTCGTCTAGGTCGCGGAGCATGTTTTCGCCGATATTTGGGATATCCCGCGTGATCTCTTCAGGCCCCAGCTTTGTGTCGCGGGCCTCGATCTCAAGTTCCTCGATGTGGATCGATGTATAGTAATCATCCTTCACGAGCCGCTCAGATACGAGGATTGCGTCCTCAAAGTTGTAACCACGCCACGGCATAAATGCCACGAGCACGTTACGGCCAAGGGCAAGTTCGCCGCGATCGGTGCACGGACCGTCGGCAATGACCATTCCCTTGGTCACGCGTTCTCCTACAGCAACGATCGGACGTTGGTTGATACACGTGTTCTGGTTAGAACGTTTGAACTTGACCAGCGAGTAAATATCAGCCGTCACCTCTCGCGAGATCGTACCGTCAACCTGGTGGTCGGCCTTTACGATGATTCGCTCCGAATCGACAAAATCGACGACGCCGTCACGTTTCGCGATAACCACAGCACCCGAGTCGCGGGCTGCGATCTTTTCCATACCGGTGCCGACATACGGCGACTCGGCACGAAGGAGCGGCACGGATTGACGTTGCATGTTCGAACCCATCAAGGCCCGGTTCGCATCGTCATTCTCGAGGAACGGAATCAGCGATGCGGCGACCGAGACGAGTTGCTTGGGCGACACATCCATATACTGAGTGTCGTTGCGGTCGGCTGTGATAAATTCACCTTTCTGCCGTGCAGCGTTTCGCTCATTAACGATGTTGCCCTTGGCATCAAGCTCGATATTCGCCTGGCCGATGATCCACTTGTCTTCTTCCCAAGCGGTCAGATAGAACGGCCACGGTTCAAAAACGGCGATCTTGCCATCTTTGACCTTTTTGTTTGCGGCCTCGACATCCTCTTGCGGGACGTGTTCGCCAGGCTTGAATTTGGTATCACCGCCATTCTTGATCCGGACGTATTCGATCACGCGGCCATCGACCACGCGTCGGTACGGCGATTCGATAAACCCGAATTCATTGATACGTGCAAAGCACGATAGCGACGAGATCAGGCCGATGTTCGGGCCTTCAGGCGTCTCGATCGGGCAGATGCGGCCGTAGTGAGTCGGGTGAACGTCGCGAACCTCAAATCCGGCACGCTCACGCGAAAGGCCGCCTGGCCCCAACGCCGACAAGCGGCGTTTGTGCGTAATTTCCGACAGCGGATTCGTTTGATCCATGAACTGCGAAAGCTGCGACGAACCAAAGAACTCACGAACGGCAGCCGTCACCGGCTTGGCGTTCACGAGGTCACGCGGCATCGTGGTGAACATATCCTGTTGAATGGACATCTTCTCCTTGATCGCTCGCTCCATACGCTCGAGGCCAATGCGGAACTGATTCTCGAGCAGCTCGCCAACCGCTCGGACGCGGCGATTTCCCAAGTGGTCGATATCGTCCTGATAGTAATGCTCGCTGTCGCGCTTCATACGAAGCAGGTAATTGACCACCTCGATAAAATCGATCGGAGCGAGCAACGGGTCGGTAATGCGATCGCGATCGGGCCGGGCCATTTTGATGTTGAACTTCAAACGCCCAACGCGTGACAGGTCAAAACGTCGCGTGTCAAAGAACATGCCTTCGAGCAAGCGGTATGCAGTCGGCACCGTCGGCGGATCGCCGGGTCGCATCTTACGATAGATCTCAAGCAACGCATCGACCGGCTTCGAAATAGGATCCTTGCGAATGGTCGCCGAAATGACCTCGCCGATCACATCACGCTGTGGGAAGAAGACCGAGAATTCGGTAACACCTTCCTCAACAAGCTGCTGAAGCTTGCCGGCAACGATCTCGGTATTTGCCTCGACCACTACCTCGCCCGTCTCGGTGTTGACCACATCGTCGAGGGCATAAGCACCCTCAAAATCTGCGGCCGCGACCTCGACTTTATCTTTGCCCATACGGCGAAGATCGGCGATGGCGGATTTCGTGACCTTTTTGCCCTTTCGGACAACGTCCTCTTTCTTGTCCTTAATGTCCTCTTCGCTTCGCATCCCGACCAGATGCGTATCGCCCTCGGCAGGAACCTTTATGAACAACTTGCCCTTTTCAATGACAACATCGTCCGTCACGTAAAAGAGTTTGAGAATGCTTGCGTTCGAATACTCGGCGTTCTTAACTACCTCTTCGAGGATCTGATCCGACACGGTTTTCATGTCGATCTGCGGATTGAGCCAAAGACCCAGAGCACGAAGGAAAACGGTCGCGATGATCTTACGCTTGCCGAGGCGCGCGTGAAGGATGCCCTTCTGGTCGTATTCGAACTCAACCCACGAACCGCGGTAAGGAATGATCTTCGCAAGATATTCGTCGCGGTCGCCCTTAAAGAAAACGCCGGGCGAACGGTGCAGCTGCGATACGATCACGCGCTCCGTTCCGTTGATGATGAACGTACCGTTATCGGTCATCAGCGGTATCTCGCCGAAGAAAACGTCTTCCTCTTTAATGTCGCGGATCGTCGAGACGTTTGTCTCGGGATCTTTGTCATAGACGGTCAGCCGGATCTTCACCTTGAGCGGGACGCTGTACGACATACCGCGTTCCTGGCATTCCTGCTGATCGTGCTTATGCTTGAGGCCGACCGGCTCACCGCAATTGTTGCAGAGATTTGGGCGGACGGCGTTGAACGTGCCGCAGTTGTTACAAAGCACCTCTGCCGGGTTGAACGGATCGACCTTGATCTTGGCCGAGCAATTCTTACAATTGGCACGCAGATGCTCGAGGCCCTCGAGGTTGCCGCACTTACACTGCCAGTTGCCGATCTGATACTCGACATATTCGAGCATCGCCGTCTCGCGAAAATCCGAGACCGGAAAGATCGAAGCAAACACCGACTGAAGTCCGACGTAGTCGCGCTCCTCCGGAATAAGATCCATCTGCAGAAACCGGTTGTACGATTCGCGTTGGACCTCGATAAGATTTGGAATCTGTGCCGACGTGTAGATCTTGGAAAAATCAACGCGCTCGGGCGACTGGCTTGTACGCTGGCCTAGGCCTGTTGAGCTGCTTTGTAGAGGATTGTTGATCATATGATTGATAACGGGCTATAAAAACCTGTTGATTTTGCGAGGTATTGCTGATACGATTCAGATGACAATTTCCCCACAGAACTGGTTGCGATAAAGACGGCAAACGCGGTCGAAGGTAAAGTCCACCCAGACCGCTTTTCAGCAGTAATCGCTGTTAATTAAGTTTTCCGAGCGTGCCGAAAAGAGACACTCACTCTCCACTTGGTGCGACAAATGTCGCGTCTAAAACAACGGAAACTATTGAAAAATAATGGCGTTTCCGAATCATGCCCTACTGGCAAACGCTAATCCACAAATAATGGACGGACTGCGAAACTAGTAGTTTATCAAGAACTTTTTAAGAAAACAACCGCAGATAGTCTTGAGCCGAGAGTCTTAAGTCTTGAGTCAGAATTTCTTCCGACTAAAGACTCTCGACTCAAGACTACCGACTATTAAGGTTATTTGAGTTCGACGGTAGCACCGGCTTCGGTCAATTTGGCTTTGATATCTTCGCCTTCTGCCTTCGAAACGCCTTCTTTCAGCGCTTTCGGGGCGGCATCGACGAGATCCTTGGCTTCCTTCAAACCGAGGCCTGCAACGACTTCGCGGACGACCTTGATCACCGCGATCTTGTTGCCGCCGGCCGAGGTCAGGACAACGTCAAACGAGTCTTTCTCTTCCGCCGCGGGAGCAGCATCACCGCCGCCTGCACCGGCACCGGCGGCCATCATCATCGGAGCCGCAGCGGCCGCCGAAACACCGAAAACTTCTTCGAGTTCCTTGACCAATTCAGACGCTTCGAGAAGCGACATACCTTTCAAATACTCAACAACATCAGCTTTTGTAACTGCCATGATTTTATCTATCTCCTATTTAGGGTTCTTTTTTCAAAACAAGTAAAAAGTAAAAAGTAAAAAGGCAAAATCCTTTTAGAATCTTCTACTCACTTGCGATTAATGCTCCAGACTTTTAAAAAGGTGCGGCATTTTGCCTTTTGCCTTTTTACTTTTGCCTTTTGCAGTTGTCCGCCGCTAGAACCCAGGGACATCAAAGAACGGGTTGCATCACCTTTCTTTTCGTGTCCGAAGCCGGCGACCTGACAAATCACCTGGCTCGTTTTCCTTGGTACGGCTTTTAAGTTCGGTAGTGCGAGCACTCCAAACGAAAACTTGTTCTATTCCGCTGCTTCTTCAGCCGGAGTTTCCTCCGTCGGTGCTTCCTCAGCCTCAGCTGCCGGAGTTTCCGCTGCAACTTCCTCCGCTGGAGCTGCTTCAACCGGAGCCTCTTCTGACGGAGCGGCTTCGGCCTCGACGGCCGGAGTTTCCTCAGCGGCTGGTGATGCTTCGGCCGCCGGAACAGCTTCTTCAGCCTTGGCTTCAACAGCAGGCGTTCCCGCTGCACGGCCCTCCTGTTCACCGATCTGTTTGATCACAACGGCCAGGTCACGCGGCACGGCATTGATGACCGTGACGAGACGCTGTGCACCGCTGTTTAGCACCCACATCAGCTTGGAAATAAGCTCTTCTTTCGACGGCAGGCTTGCAATCGTCGTCAATTGCTTGAGATCGACCAATTTGCCATCTACAACGCCCGTCTTGAACGTGTAATGCTTTTCGTTGTCCTTCATGAACTTCGAAATCGCTTTCGTAAGAACAACAGGATCGCCGTCAGTCCAAGCCAGAGCGGTCACGCCCTTGAAGTATTCGCTGGCATCCTCAAACTGAGTGCCTTTTACCGCGATGCGAGCCAGTGTATTTTTTACAACTTCGTATTTCGCACCAGCCTCGCGTAAGGAATTGCGAAATTCCTGATCTTTGGCGACTGTCACACCTGAAAAGCTGACAACCATCGCGGATGTCGAATTCTGCAGCGACGCGGTGAGGGCGGCCAGATCATTTGCTTTTGTTTCTCTTGATTTCATTTTGTTATTCGCTCCTCACTTAAACGTACGAAAGCTCATCGAGCAATACGCCCGGGCTCATCGTTGCGGCCAAGTTGATCTTCTTAAGGTAACGGCCTTTGGCGGTCGTCGGTTTTGCCTTGATAACGGCACTGATCAAAACCCGTGTATTCTCAGCAAGTTTGGCATCATCAAACGATACTTTGCCGACCGGCGAGTGAATAACGCCCGTCTTATCAACGCGGTATTCGACCTTACCGGCTTTGGTTTCTTCGATGGCCGTCTTGATGTCCATCGTCACCGTGCCTGTTTTTGGATTTGGCATCAGGCCTCGAGGACCGAGGACCTTACCGAGCTGTCCGACCTTGCCCATCATATCGGGAGTCGCAATAAGTGCGTCAAAGTCGAGCCAGCCACCTTTGATCTTTTCGACGATGTCGTCGCCACCTGCGGCATCAGCACCGGCTTCTTCGGCCTCGCGGATCTTGTCGCCCTGAGCGATGACAACGATGCGTTTCGCAGTTCCGCCCAAGCCGTGTGGCAGGACGATGGTTCCGCGAACCAACTGATCCGCCTTTCGCGGGTCAACCCCCAACCACATTGTAAGCTCGACGGTCTCGTCAAACTTCGCAAATGCGATCTCCTTCAACTTTGCAACCGCTTCATCAAGCGTGTGCTTCTTGTGCGGCTCAATTTTCTCGAGAGCCGCAAGGTATTTCTTGCCTCTTTTCATTTTACCTCCAGGTGTTAGCGAACGCATTAGCGTTCTCCCTAATGAGACATATAGGACTTATGCCCCATATGACCTATATTAATCGATCGTCAAGCCCATACTTTTGGCCGTTCCCTCGATCGTCCGCATTGCGGCTGCGAGGTCTGACGTGTTGAGATCGACCATTTTTAGTTTGGCGATCTCTTCGATCTTTGATTTAGAGATCGAGCCGACTTTCTCACGATTAGCCTTGCCCGATCCCTTTGCGATACCAGATGCCTTTCTCAAAAGGTCGGCCGCAGGCGGTGTTTTCGTTTCAAATGTGAACGATCGATCCGCATAAACTGTGATCACGACCGGAATTTTCATGTCCGGATCGTCGTTTTGCGTTTTGGCGTTGAACGCCTTGCAAAACTCCATGATGTTAACGCCGTGCTGACCCAAAGCCGGGCCGATCGGCGGAGCAGGATTGGCCTTACCGGCCGGGATCTGCAACTTGATGTAACCTTCTATCTTCTTTGCCATACTTGTCGGACCGCAGGCTGCCAGCCTGCGAGTCTCTCCTTTTTCGATTAACGATGCCGTCTTGTCGGCAATGTCCTCTTCTTAATTTTCAAACACGCAGGCTGGCAGCCTGCGTTCCGACTACTCTTCTTCTGCAAACGTAACCTTTTCGACCTCTAAGAACGTCAGTTCGTACGGTGTCGAGCGGCCAAAAATAGTGATCGAGACCTTGAGCGTCGATTTGTCTTCGTTGACCTCTTCGACCTTGCCGGTAAAGCTGGCAAACGGGCCTGACTTGATCCTCACGACTTCGCCGACAATATAAGTAAACTTCGGCTTCGGCTTCTCGGTCGCGACCTCGATATTGTGAACGATCTGGTCGACCTCAGCCTGCGTTAGCGGCGTCGGCGTTTTGCCGCCAAGGAAACCAGTGACCTTTGGCGTAGCCTTGATCGCGTGAAATACGTTATCGGGTATCTTTCCCTTTTCGTCGCAATCTATCTCGACAAGCACGTAACCCGGATAGAACATCCGCTCCGAAACATACTCTTTATTGCCGCGCATCTCGACGACCTTTTCTTTCGGCAGCAAAACTTCGGTGATCTGTTCGGCAAGCTCCATATCGCGAATACGCGCGTGGAGACTCTCGACAACCTTGTTCTCGTGACCCGAATAAGTGTGGATAAAATACCACTGCTTCATCTTCAAATATCCTTAGACCCCGACGATCTTACCGACTATCCACGGCAACAAACCTTTGTCTTTGTCGAGGAGAAGTGTCCATCCCCAATCGACCAGGAATAAATACGTAGCGAAAAAGAGAACGCTGACAAGTACGATGATCGTCGTATTCTTGACATCGTTCGATGACGGGAATGACGTCTTATCAAGCTCGGCACGAGTCTTTTTTACAAACTCGCCGATACCTTCTTTATGTGCAACTGCTTCTGACACCGTATTTATCTCCTAAATAACTATCTGGCAGGGGTACCAGGACTCGAACCCGGACCTAAGGTTTTGGAGACCTCCATGCTAACCATTGACACCATACCCCTGTAATGAGTCAAGAGTAGCGAGTTCGGAGTCGTGAGCAGGATTGATATCCCGACTCACGACTCCCTAACTCATAACTCCAGACTACTTATTCTCTCTATGCAGCCTGTGGCAACGGCAACGACGGCAAAACTTATTAAGCTCAAGCCTGTTTGGCGTGTTCTTTTTGTTCTTCGTCGTCACGTAGTTGCGCTCTTTGCACTCAGTGCACTGCAAAATTATGTTATCTCTTGGCATATTACCCTCGTAAGAGTTACGCCTTTAGGCGTTAACTCTTCACGCCTAAAGGCGTAACTCTAAACTATTCCACCACTTCCGAAACCGTACCGGCACCGACTGTGCGGCCGCCTTCGCGGATAGCAAA
>CXWL01000329.1_pt1 | contig 131882 bp, 129 predicted proteins | sample 590931 | NCBI WGS metagenome assembly CXWL01 (sample SAMEA3498368, study PRJEB10139) | groundwater metagenome | biome: water well; material: biofilm material | place: Germany | collected 2015-04-27
ACCCACCTCAACGACCTGAATCAGGCAGCCGCGCCAAAGTGCCTTTCACCACGGGCAGCTAGGATCCGTGCCTCTTGCCGTGTTGGAGGAACGGATGGCGCAGTTCATCAAAGACGGCGGCGTCAACGTGAGGGCACCGAAGGGCGAAAACGCGCGCTAAGGCGAGCTTCGTACAACATCGCCGTGAGTTGACGGCCCTGCTCCAGCGGAGGAGGGGTGGGCGGAGCCTGAAGCGCGATCAACAGAGCGAGGGTGGGTTCATGGGTGCCTTTCGCTTTCAGCATAGGTCGCGACGTGGGCGAATCAGAGATTCCCCTTGCTTACCGAGGGGAGCCTTTGCTACTCTCCTCTCGGAAACCGATATGAGCAAGCCAAGCGATCTCGTCCAGGGCACACTGGACCTCCTCCTTTTGAAGATTCTCGCCCTCGAACCGATGCATGGCTGGGCCATCAGCCTTCGCCTTCGCTCGATCTCGAACGAAGTGCTGCAGGTGAGCGAGGGGTCGCTCTACCCGGCGTTGCACAAGCTCGAACAAGAGGGCTGGATAGAGGCGGAGTGGAAGCAGACCGAGAACAATCGCCGAGCCAAGTTCTATTCCCTCACTCGTCTGGGTCGGCGTGAGCTGGAGTCGGAGGCCGCCAACTGGAACCGTCTTTCGTCGGCGATTTCCTACGTCGTGCAGCTCAAGGAGGCATAGATCATGCGACTCGAACACTGGCTTTTCACCATTCCTCTCCGCCTCCGTTCCGTCTTTCGGCGCAATAGGGTCGAGCACGAGCTTGAGGAAGAGCTTCAGTTCCATCTTGAACAGCGAATCGAAGAATTCGTCGCGAAGGGCTTGTCGCCTAAGGAAGCGCGACTGGCGGCCACGCGCGCCATGGGCGGCATCGAGCAGCGGAAGGAGGATGCGCGCGATACCCGTCGGGTCAAGGGGTTCACCGACTTTATCGACGACCTTCGTTTCGCGGTGCGAAGGTTGGTCAAGAGCCCTGGCTTTACTCTGATCTCTGTCCTCACCCTGGGCGCCGGCATCGGCGCAAATACGTCTGCCTTCAGCCTCGCGAACGAGGTGTTCTTCCGCCCCCTTCCCTATCCGCAGAGCGAGCAACTGGATCGTATCTACCGCAAGACCGCTCAGAACTCGCGCGGCGCGGTCTCGGCTCCTGATCTGGCGGACGCGAAGGAGCAGCTCAAGACGTATGGCGAGATCGCGGGCTACGGAGCGCTCGGTGTGAGCCTGGCGGAACCCGGCGAGCCCGCGCAACTCGCCGCCGGCATGCGTGTCGCCGACAACTTCTGGACCGTGCTTCGGACAGAGCCACAGCTCGGCCGCGCGTTTCGGCCGGACGAAGCGATTCTCGGCAACCACCGCGTGCTCATGATCACCGACAAATACTGGAAGAGCCGCTTCGCGGGCGACGAGCGGATCGTGGGACGGACGGTGCGCGTGAACGGAGAACCGCACGAGATCGTGGGGGTGCTTCCGGCGCGCATCGATGACTGGCGTCACCTCGGCGCTTATGACGTCTTCCGTCCGTTCGCACTCACCGAAGCGGAGATGACCGACCGGAATGCGGCCTGGATTCGGCTGGTCGGAAGGCGTGCCGAGGGCGTGACGACGACACAGGCGCAAACCGCGCTGGCCGAGTTCGGTCGACGCCTCGCCGCCGAACATCCTGCTTTGCACGCGGGGACCACCTGGCGGGGCCTTTCACTCGTGCTGGCCACAGCACCCGACTACGGCCCGGGAATTTTTGGGATGCTGATCAGCCTCTCAGGGTTCGTCCTGCTCATCGCGTGTTCGAATCTCGCCAATCTGTCACTGGCTCGCACGGTGGGCCGTGCGCGTGAGTTCGCGGTCCGCGCCGCGATTGGGGCTTCAAGGTCGCGCCTGCTCCGACCACTCTTCGCGGAGGCGCTGGTCCTCGCCCTCCTGGGTGGCGTCGTGGGTATCGGTTTCGCCACGTTCTCGAACGCCTGGCTGCGCACCACGGGGCAGGACGGAACCTTCGTCTTCCAGATCGACTGGCGCGTGCTCGCCTGGGCCTTCGCGGTCTGCCTCTTCACCGTGCTCGCCTTCAGCGTCGCCCCCGCCCTCTTCACGATGCGCCTCGACCCGAACGTCACGCTCAAGAGTGGCTCCCGCGGACTCACCGGAGACCGAGGTCATCAGCGCTTCCGCAACACGTTGATCGTCGGCCAGTTCGCCCTGGCCACGGTTCTGCTCGCGGGCGCGTCGATGTTCGTTCGCGGGGTATATGACGCGAACAACAAGGACTACGGATGGCGGTCGGGACAACTCGTCACGGGGACCATGCTGCTGCCGGCCGCCTCATACCCAAGCGACAAACAGATCGCCGATTTCCAACGGCTGGCCATCGAGCGACTTCAAGGGCTGCCCGGTGTCGAAGCCGCGAGCGCTTCGTACACGATGCCCTTCTTTGGGCTCGCGGAGACCCGCAAATACGAGATCGCGGGAGGCGAAGCGCCAAAGCCCGGTCAGGAGCCGGTCGCGACGACGAATGGTGTGAGTCCTCGTTACTTCGAGACCGTCGGAACGCGTCTCCTCGAAGGTCGGGGATTCAGTGATACCGACGTTTCGTCGGCGGCAAAGGTGTTCGTCGTCAATCAGTCAATGGCGCGCGGACTCTTCAAGGGCCAAAGCCCGATCGGCCGGCGCATCGCGGAGAGCGGCAGCGCGACGGTTGCGTGGGGCGAGGTCGTGGGCGTCGTCGCCGACACCCAATCGATCTACCCGGATCGCATTCCCGTCGCGTATCAGATCTACCTGCCGCTCGCTCAGGAACCGCGTGCCGCCACCGAGATCGCCGTGCGCACCGCCGGGACCGCGCCCACGAGCCTCGTCGAGAGCATCCGCGCCGCGATGGCGTCCCTCGACCCGGACCTGGCGATCCAGAGACTGCAGTCGGCCGAAGAGACCATCGCCCGCGCCAACCTGCAGTGGCAGCTCGTCGGCACCATACTCGCCTACCTCGCGTCCCTCGGCCTGGGTCTGGCCACTCTCGGCTTGTACGGTGTGATCTCCCGGACGACCATGCAGCGCGCGACAGAGTTCGGGATCCGTATGGCCCTTGGGGCCCAGCTACGCGACATCACCCGTCAGGTGCTCGGCTACGGCGCACGACTCGCGGTGCTCGGTTCCGTGATCGGTCTGTTCGGGGCCGCCGTGGTGGCGAAGCTCATCGCCACCGGATTTCCCGCCATGCGAACAGACAGCTCTATCGTCTTGACTGCGGTGACTCTGGTATTGATCGGCGTCTCGCTGCTCGCATCGTGGCTTCCCGCCCGCCGCGCCGCACGTGTCGATCCGGTGAGTGCCCTCCGGGCGGAGTAGGGCTGTTTCCGGGCGGGTCGGTCCCTTCGACCGCGCTGCTCTTCGTCGGACTCAGGAACGGTTACGCCCTCGGTGCGGTGACGAACAGACTCCCAGGGCCCACGAAGTCAACATGCGGGGCGAGTATGAAGGCCCGTGAACATCCGAGAACCACTGGGCGGCGCTTGAGGCTTTGAAGAACTGTGCGGACAACTGGTGTCGTCCTTTCGGCGGTCACCCTGGCGGCGCTTGGGTGGGGTCTCTCCTCCGCCACCGCCCAATCGGGTTCCCCTTCCATGACCAATGAAATCGAGATAGACGCACAGCTCGGCGAGTCGATCTGGCCCCGCGAGGCCGAATCGACGAGGTCCATCGCGGACCTCATCGCACAATCCATCGAAGAGCGCTACCCCGCGGACAAGCGCCCGGCCAGGCGTGACGCGCACCCCAAAGCGCATGGATGCGTCCGCGCCACCTTCACGGTTGATACAGATGTGCCCGACGCCCTGGCCCAGGGCATCTTCGTCCCCGGCCGGACTTACCAGTCCTGGATCCGCTTCTCGAACGGCAACGCCGACCCCGAGCGCCCCGACGTCAAGGGCGACGCGCGCGGCATGGCCATCAAGGTGATGGGCGTACCCGGCGCCAAGCTGCTTCCGGCTGAACGCACCGCCCTTACCCAGGATTTCATCATGATCAACCACCCGGTGTTCTTCATCGATGATCCAGGGGACTACCTCACTCTGATCAAGAGGGGCAGCAGCAAGAATCCGTTTGTGAAACTGCTTGCACCCTTCGCCCTGGGCCTCAAGGGGGCGAAGATCGCGCGGACCATCAGCAAGAAGCAGATCGAGAACCCGCTCCATACGCGTTTCTGGTCGATGGTCCCCTACCGTCTCGGCGACGACGCCCGCAAGCAGGCGATCAAGTTCTCCGCCCGACCCTGTCTTGCCTCTGCCAACAACAACATTCCCAAAGACCCAGGCGCGAACTATCTGCGAAAGGCCATGGCGAACACTCTGAGCGCCGGCGACGTTTGCTTCGACTTCCTGGTGCAGCCCCGACGTTCCGAGTCGATGAAAGTCGAGGACTCGAAGACGGAGTGGCTGGAATCGGAAGCGCCGTTCATCAAGGTGGCCACGATCCACATTCCGAAGCAGGTGTTCGACACTCCCGAGCAGAACGAGTTTTGCGAGAATCTCTCGTTCACCCCCTGGCATTCCCTGCCCGAGCATCGCCCCCTGGGCGGCGTCAATCGGGTGCGGCGGACCGTCTACGAGCAGACCAGCAAACTGCGCCACGAACTGAATCGCGCGCCAATGACCGAACCAACCGGCGACGAGATCTTCCGGCGCTAACCTCCTTCGGTCTCGGTGAACTTCCCCGCCAACGGCGCGCCGTACAGTTGCGCCGCCTTTTGTGCGCCGACGCACAGACGCCGCCAGCCTCTTCAAGTCACGCTGAGTCCTGAACCGATGCGGCACGCGTTCGGGACAGGAGACAGCCATGACACTACCCACCGATCCGGTCTGCGGAATGGAAATCGTCGATCAGAATGCCGCTCCTCAGTCCATCTTCGACGGCGACGTTCGCTACTTCTGCGGTGAGGCCTGCAAGACGAAGTTTGACGACGCTCCCGAGCGATATGCGGGCCCAAACCCCGCGCTCTCGTAGGCGTAGAGAGAAGGTTCCACGGCGCGTGGCAGCGCCCCGTCTTTGGGCTTTCGATAAGGAGATCATATGAAACAGCGCATTCTGATTCTGACGTTCGCAACTCTCTCAGCCGGCCTCTGGAGCGGCACTCCGACTGTTCACGCGGCATCGAGATACCACCTGATTGTTGTTCATTCGAGCAACAACACCGGCGAGGGAGTGGTCAACGTGGACCGGGCCAAGCTCCACGCTTTCCCGCAGATCGACGATGTCGAGCGTGAGTGCTCGAATGCGGTTTGCGGCAAGACCTACCCGGTCGGCACTCGCGTTACGCTCACCGCCACCGCGGCTCCCGGCAGCACCTTCACCGGCTGGGGCGGGGATTGCTCGGGGACATCCCCCACCTGCGTCGTCCGCATGAGCAGAAGTCTCGACGTGATGGTGCACTTCAGCAAGTAGGGTATGGCCCCGGCCGGCGGCCTCGTTGGCCACGGAATCGCTCGCGACCATCAGGCCCTCCAGCGCCTTGACGCATGCCTCCTTCGCCCACCCAGCGTTAGCACACGGCCCGAACATGGCCCTCAGGAACGCAGGCACGGGCTTGGCGGACGCGCCGATGAGCTCGATCATGTCTACCCGGGTTGCGTCTTTTGCCCGCACGAGGCCCACCACCTTGCCCCCGTTGGTGGCCACCGCCCCACCGCTATCACCCTCGTTCACGCACTGGCTGCCCGTCACGTAGAGAAGCCGTCCCTTCACCTCGAACTTGATGCTCTTCTCGTCATCGCAGTTTTCTGCCCGGGGCGCGGTGCCCACCAGGATTCTGCGGAATCCGGCGCTCCAACCAAAGACGTACAACTGACCGCTGCCCGCGGCGATGGTGGCCGGCGTCAGCTTCGTGCCTCTGGCGAGCATGTCGGGTCGGACCTCGATCGCGGAGAGGTCCTTGCCCTTGAGGTGAAAGGCGTAGGCTCCGCACGGCGGGCCGGCGCCTCTCTTGGCGTCGCACTCCAGCCGGATCGTCTGCCCGGAGCGGTTCGTGGCCTCAGCGGGCGTGTTCTTCTCGAGACAGTGGAACGCGGTCAGCAGCCACGGGTTCGCCGGCGTTGCGGAACCGGCTGGCGAATTCGGATTCTTCACGAGCACCGCCGAGCATCCGGCCACTCCGCCCTTCAACTCGAACGACCAGCCCCACGAGGCGGCGGCTTCCGGAACCGGGCTCGCCGCGGCCACGGCCATGACGAGCAACGTGACAGCGGTGAGCATGGCAACGCCTACGAGAGCGGGAGCAGCGCCGGAGGGCAGCGATCCGTGATCTTGAGCGACACTCCGCCGATCCGGTTGCCGCTTGGGGCCTTCAGAGCGCCCTTGCTCGCCAGGGGCTGAAAGGCGGTGAGATCGAGAGTGCCATCATCAGCGGTAACTCGGTCGCCGTCGCACAACGCGAAGAAGGACGCCTGAATCAAGCCTGATCGAGACGTGAGCACCAGGCTGTCCGACGGGCCATCGCCAGTGAAGGTGATCCGGACCTTCTCTGACGCCAAAGGCTTGTACTTGAGAAACATCCCATCTACAACCTGCTGCTTCTGACCGCTGTTGAACTTCCAGGTGACCTCTTTGACCTTCTGCGAGGTCGGTCGCAGGGATCGCAGTTCGCCGCGGTCGAGCAGAAGGCTCGCGATGCGGGGCGCCGCGTTCAGGCCCTTGAACATGGTGCGTGGCCCGCACCACGACAGGTTCGCGACATAGCCCAGATCGTCCCACTCGCTGGTGTCGGATTCCCCGCGAGTAGCGACCTTGCTCGAGACCCCCACGGTCGAAAAGCCAACCGGGTCTCGTTCGTACCCGGCCGCGTTGGTCGGGTTGATTCGCATGGCCAGATTCGTCACGTCGAAGACCGCCCAGCCCTCGCCGCCTGGAGCCACAACGGACAGGAAGGGGAGCTTCGGGGCCTTGCTGATGTTGTCGGCGCGCACCGCCAGCCGCGGCTTGTGAGTTCCCGGGGGCACGATCGCCATCGTGTCTGCATGTGCTCCTCCCTGGTGCTTGCTGTCGAGACCGACAGCAATAAGGCCGGCAATGGTGAGCTCGAATGTGGGCTTGGGCATTGGACAGATTCCTCTTGCTTGAAGTGGTTTCCGAATCAACCGATGGACTGATAGAGAGAGAGGCTGAGGGCGGCAAGGCTCCGGTTCCGCTTTCGACTGGCGAGAATGGAGTGAACCGCGTCGGCCGGAGTGACGGCCTCGCGCAACTCCTTGTGGAGCGAGACAAAGAGCGCAGCGACGTCTCCGTCGTCAAGTGGACGAAGGCTGCCGATGACGGCGCTGGCGCCCGCTTCCAGGAACGGAGCGACGAGGTTCATTCCTTCGCCTCCCCGCTCATCTGCCGAGCGGGCCGAGTCACAGGCGGCTAGAACCACAACGGGGCTGCGGGCGAGGCGCCACTTGGCGACCGTGGCCAGGGGCACCCGATCCGTCAGCAGCAGTGCCATTTGGCCGGGTTGAGTAATGCGGAAGTCCGCGTGAATGGCAAGGTGAACCACGTCCGCCCCGGTCACAGCCTCCCGGACTGCGCCTTCCGTGGCGTCTTTGCCGACAAGCACGACCGTTCGGGGATAAAGACTGCCTATGCCACCGGCCTCGGCCACCGCTCCTTTCAGGCGGGGCAAGCCGTTTGAAGGATCGGCAACAATGGCGGCCAGGTTGAGCGGGCTTCTCGCTCGCCGTTCAAGCGCTGCGGAAAGGCTCGATGCCTGAGAACTGGCGAGGGTCTCACCAAGGAATGTATCGGACACCGGGTCGAAGAGCGCCTGGAACGGGACGTTGAGCCACGGGCCGTGCGTGACGAACACAAGGCGCTTCACACCCCCAAGGTGCCCGGCAACGGGAGCGAAGAGCCGGCGGTACAACTCTGCGGCGCTCGTTCGCACACCCTCGAGGTCGTCTGCGGCGAGGCCGGCGAGTGCCGATTGAACCGTCGCTCGCAGGTTCGGAGGACGCAGCACGCGCGCGCCGTGCACCCCTTTTGAGGTGAGTGTCCAAAGCCATAGGTCGCGCTTGCCAACCACGATGGCAAGCACACCCTCGCCCTCATTCAGCTTGGCCGCATCCGCCGAGACACGACTCGGAGCCGCCAACCCGAAGTCGAGGAACCGAGCAGCCACGTCGAAGCGTTGCTGGTCGGTGCAGTCGCAGGTTCGAAGCAGTCCCTCAAATGCCGGCAGAACCGCTTCGCGATACGCCGCACGGCCGAGGGGCGGCGCCTCTACGACCTCGGTGGCCCGCACCGCCTCGGCAAAGGCTCCTGCCGCTTCCCCGACGTTCCCGAACTGCTCGACCACCTCGCCACGGAGAGACAGGAGTTTGGGAAGACGGTCTTGGGCGCCCCGCGACTCAAGGGAGGCGATAGCGTCACCCAGCAAAGCCCGCCTCGCCTCGAGCGGCTCGGCTGCGTCCAACGCCATCAACTCCGCTTCGGCGATTCGGAATTCAATCTCGTTCCTGCTCTTGCTGGCTGCGTCCTGAATCCGTTGCAGGGCGGTTCTTGCCTGGTCAAGTTCCTCGCGGCCCGTGCCCGGCTCAATCGCATCCCGCGTTCGCGCCATGCCGATCGACCAATAGAGCGGGCTGGCCGAACCCCGCAGGCTGTCACCGCTCGCCAACTCCTCGACTTCCGACAAGGCGGCGCGGGCGACGAATGGCAGGTCTGAAGCCAGCGCCGCGATGGCGGCTTCATAGAAGACTGAAAAACGCTGGGAGGGGTCCCTTTGCCGGTCACTGAAGCGCAACGCGTCGCCTCTGGCATCCCAGCTTCCCTGTACATCGCCCTCGACAACCAGAAGCTCCGCCAGCAGTGTGCCGAGATAACCCTCGTGTTCGGAATCGCCGAGACGTCGATAGGCGGCTTGACTCCGCTCGAGGGCGGCACGGGCGCCCTCGAATTGCCCTTCGTTCTCTAAGGCAAGCCCAAGCAAGGCCGAGGACCGAGCAACCAGCGTCAGGTACCCCCTGGCCTCCGCGCGCATAACAAGGGGCGCCAACTCCGTCGACTGCCCCACGCGGCGGATGTACCGTGACAGGTGCGAGTAGTACGCGCGCCATTCGGCACAAGGGCCCGCCTGAAAGGACGTTGTCGAAATTGCGACTGAGAGCGCAGCCCAATCGCCCACGCGATAGGCGCTGTTCGCCCTGGCGAGGAACGATCCGCAACTCGCCCGGTCAGCGCGGGAAAGGATCTCGCGGACGTCTCCATCTCCGAGGCTGGCCAGCGCCTCTCCGATGTTGGCGGCCTCGATCGCGTATCGGTTGAGGTTCGGAAGGTACCGCGTCTCGGTTTCGTACCGGGCCAGGGCGAAATCGGCCTTTACCGCCTTGAGCAGCGCAGACTGGTCACGCGAGGCGAGGACTTCATCGGAGAGGGCCACTTGATCGGGACGCGGCCCCGCCGCCTCAAGCGCCGATAGCGACCGAAAGGCCTCCTGCCTCCACCCCACGTCCGATTCCACATCGAGGAACGCACGCCAGGCCAACCGCGCACCGTGGTTCAGGCTCAGGCCTTGAAGAGCCAGGGCCTTATTAAAGAGGGCCTCGGGCAGAGTGGGATCCACCTCCAGCGCGCGCCCGGCCCACTCCAATGCCCACGCCCGGTCCAACATGTGGCCTGCCAGGTCCGCGCGCACCAGATGAGCCGCCGACAGATCTGACCGCACACTGGCGACCGACGGCTGTTCAGCTTGGGCGGCCTTGATCAGCCGCACGGCCTCGTCGCCATTGCGCACCAGCAGGTGGGCGATGCCCAGCGCGGCGGAGCCGTGCGCCGTTCGCGAATTAAGTGCGCTCTCCTTGACCCTGGCGGCCGCGGCGAACACCTCCCAGCTCGTGGTTGACGGAACCGCCCCTTCGGCGCGCTGGGGTTTCAAGAGCGCGCCATACTGGAACCCGCCGGTGAGCCGTGGCTCGAAGAGCCTTCGCTTGCCCACCGCCTCGACCAGTGGCTCGACGGCGGCGGTGTAGGGGTCGGCGGGATGCCGCTCCTGCCACCAGAGTACGAGCGAGCCCGCGCCCGCGAGCAGCAAGGTTGCAAGACCGATGGCCCGGGCGGGGCGCCATGGGTTCGATTCGCTCGAGATCTCGCGTACCGGCATTATTGTGGAGACGGACGATTGGACGCCCTTTCCGGAGGTTGCGATCACATTAACAAATCGTTCCACGGCATAGCAGTACATCCGTCTAAACTCCCAAACATGAGGCATCCGCGGGCGGTGGAATGGGCTCTCGTCATCCTGGTGGCGTGCGCCATCGGTTGCAGCGGCGTGCGCGCCGAAAGCGCGTCGACAGCTGAGGCGCGGGTCGAGCGTCGCACCGTCGAGGACGTCTTCCTGCTGACCGGAGAACTCGCGGCGGTGCGCGGGGTCGAGTTGGCGGTGCCCCGTCTGCCCGGCATGGACGGGGGCATGCAGATCAAGTGGATCGCGCAGGACGGCGCCGAGGTGGCGAAGGACAATGTCGTGGTCGAGCTCGACAACGGCCGCGTCAGCGGCGCGCTCGAGGAGCGCCGGACCCGCGAATCGCAAGGCGCGATCGCTCTCGAGCAGCGCGAGGCGGCACTCGACGCCGAACGGTCGGTGAAGGCCTTCGAAGTGGAGAAGGCCGCGGTGGCGCTGGCGAAGGCGAAGCTGGAAGCGGAGGTGCCGGTCGAACTGCGCGCACGCAAGGAATGGCACGAGAAGCAACAGGCCATGGTGAAGGCCGAAGCGGACCACGACAAGGCCGTGGTCACGCTCACGGCCCATGATCGGACCACCGCGGCCGACTTGAAGGTGCTGCGGATCGCTCTCGACAAGGCCCGGCGCGAGGTGGCGCAGTCGGAAGAGTCGCTGCGTGGCCTCCAACTGCGCGCGCCGCGGGCCGGCGTCGTTCTGCTCGGTCGTTCGCCTCAGGAGGATCGTCCGCTGCAACTCGGCGACAACCTGTGGCCGGGCCTGCGCGCGGCCTCGCTTCCCGACCTGACCGAACTCGAAGTGGCGGCGTACCTGCCCGAGGTCGACGACGGGCGCGTCCTTCCCGGACAGACCGCCCGCGTGATTCTCGACTCCGCGCTCGATCGCGTCCACGTCGGTCACGTCGAGGTCGTGGCCGCGGTCGCTCAGGACGCTCGCTACGCCGGCGGCTTCAAGGTGCGTGTATCACTTGCGAAGACAGACGCCGCGTCGATGCGGCCCGGACTCTCGGCGCGAGTCGAAGTGGTGCGGAACACATTCAAGGATGCCCTGGTGACGCCGCGCGCTTCGGTGTCGTGGATCGACGCGCAGGCCCGGGTCGCGCGGCCGGGAGGCAGCTTCACCTATGTGACCCTTTCCGCTTGCCTCGCGCTCGAGTGCGTGGTCGAAAGCGGCCTTAGTGAGGGAGACCGTGTCGCCATCCGCTGAGCCGGCCCGCTTCTGGGGTACGCGGCGCAGCCTGGGGCTCGCGGGCCTTCTTGGGGTGCTTGCTCTCGGCGCCCTCTCGTGGGCTTCGGGAACCGGCGACAGCGAGGCGCCCACCGCGGTGGCCCGGCTCGACACGCTGCTCCAGACCGTGGACGTCGAAGGCGAGATCGCGGCCGCGGGCAGCCTTGACCTGGGGCCGCCCATCGTGCCCGACATGTGGGACTTCAAGATCGCGTTCCTGGCCGATGAGGGGACGTCGGTGAAGGGCGGCGAGCCGGTGGTGCGTTTCGACCCAAGCCCGCTGCAGCGCCAGCTCGACGAGAAGCAGGCCGAGTTCGAGGAAGCGTCGCAGAAGATCTCGCGCGGCCGGCTCGAATCGAGTGACAAGGCGCGTGATCTCGACCTCGCCCTGGCCGAAGCCGGCTCGCGGCTGCAGAAGGCGCAGACAAAGGCCGAGATTCCCGACGAGTTGCGCTCGCGCATCGAGGCGCGGCAGGCCGCCCTTGAACTGACGCTCGCGAAGAAGGAAGTGACGAGCCTCCTGGAACGACGGAAGTCCGTGGGCACCGCGGAAACCGCATCACTCCGCTCACTCATTGGCCAGCGCGACCGCGCCCTTGGACGCGTCACCGCCCTGCGCGCGGCGATCGACAACATGACGGTGCGCGCTCCGCAGGACGGCATCGTCATCTACAAGACGGGCTGGCGCGACGAGAAGAAGAAGGTCGGCGACCGGGTGTGGTGGGGCGAGAAGTTGATCTCTCTTCCCGACCTCGCCAGGCTGCGCGGCGAGGGGGACGTGGACGAGGCGGACGGCGGCGCCATCGCCGCGGGCCAGCGCGTGACCCTCAGGCTCGAGGCGTTACCCAACCGCGACTTCGACGCGACGGTGTCGCGGATCGGCAGCACGGTGCGACGGAAGTCTCCGCGTGTTCCGGCGAAGGTCTTCCGCGTCGAACTTGGGTTCGCAAAAGCCGATAGCGCGCTTCGGCCGGCCATGCGCTTCCGGGGCGAGATCGAAATCGGGCGCGCCGAGCGCGTCCTTCTGATCCCGCGCGAAGCGGTCTTCTTCCGCGGCGACGGTCCGGCCGTGTACGTCCGGGGCTGGAGGGGCTTCAAGCCCGTCCCGGTGAAACTCGGACGCAGCGGAAGGGCGAACGTCGAAGTCCTCTCCGGGGTCCGCGAAGGCGACGTGGTGGCTCTCACCGAACCCGAGGTCAAGGCGTGAACCGGCGGATCGCGGCCGCTCTCGTCACGGTGGCGCTGGTCGGCGGGGGATGGGCGGCGTCGCGCACCGCGCGCGGGAGCGGCGCCGTGCTCCATACCGTCGAGCGAGGTCTGCTGCGCAACGAGATCCTCGCCACCGGCATTGTCGACGCCGTGAAAAAGACCCCCATTTCGCTGCCGCCGGACCTGACGACGTCGATGCGTGTCTCCTGGCTGAGAGCGGCTGGTCCCATCGCAGCGGGCGAAGTGGTGCTCTCGTTCGACCCGGCGGACATGGAGAAGGACGCGCTCGACTCGCGCGCCGACAGCGCCTCCGCCTCCAGCAAGCTCGACAAAGCTCGCACGGAGGGTTCGTCCAAGGAGCGCGGCCTCGACATCGATTTCTCGGTGACGACCGACGAACTCTCTCGGGCCCGCGACATCGCACCGGAAGACACGCGCATCTTTTCGCGCAACCAGATCATCGAGGGCCAGCTCGATCGTGAGGTCCTCGAACAGCGACTGACCGCCACCACCGAGAAGAAGGACGCGACGCACAGCCTCACCGGAGTGAACATGGAACTTGCCGCCATCGAGAGGCGCAAGGCGGAACTCAAGCTGCAGCGCGCGGAGAAGGGCCTTTCCGCCATGCGCGTGATCGCGCCGCACGACGGCATCCTGGTCTTCCCTATGAACTGGCGCGGCGAGGTGCTGAATATCGGCGACACGGCATGGCCAGGGCAGACGGTGGCCGAAATTCCCGACCTCTCCCAACTCGAGGCACGGGTGTTCGTGCTGGAGGGCGACGCCTTTGGCCTCGCCGCGGGGAATAACGCGCGCATCGAGGTCGACGGGCAGCCCGGCCTCGTCTACGAGGCGAAGGTCAAGCGCGTCGATACCCTCGCCAAGCCGCGCGAGCGTGGCTCGCCCGTGAAGTACTTCGAGACCTGGCTCGATATGCCGCCCGAAGCCTTCAGGAACGTCAAGCCGGGGCAGCGCGTGCGTGCCACTATCCTCCTGGCCGAACTTGCGGACGCCCTGTGGGTCCCGCGCGGCGCTTTGTACCAGAAGGAAGGCCGTCGGTACGTGCTGAAGTCTGAAGGTGGCGCTTTGCGCGAAGCGGATGTCACCCTCGGCGCCGCCAGCCTCGGACGAATCCAGGTGCTGACGGGCCTCGCGCCCGGCGACTTGGTTGCCTTGAGCGATCCGAGACGTTCGGCGTCGGGCCCAAGCCGTGCCGGAGAGAGCACGACCACCTCCCCCGTGGCGGCAGGCGGGGGCCGCTGATGGACTGGCGCGAGGCGCTTCGAAGCGGGTTCGACTCTTTGCGCGCACAGCGCCTGCGCGCGTTCTTAACCATGCTCGGCATGATCTTCGGGGTCGCCGCGGTGATTGGCATGCTCTCGATCGGCGCGGGAGCCGAGGCCCAGGCGATGCTGCTCATCGATGCCATGGGGGTCCGCAACGTCGTCGTTCAAGTCCGCGAGCCCTCGCGCGAGCCCGAACTTCTGGAACTGCGCCGCTCGTCCGTCGGTCTCTCCGAACGTGACGCACGCGCCATCGCCGACGCGGTGCCCGGCGTGGCCAGAGTGGCGCAGAAGTCGGTGGTTGAAACCTACAAGGTGATGGGCGAGGCCGGTCGGGGCAAGCCCAAGGTGTACGGCGTCTCTCCGGGCTACTTCGCTCTCCAGCGCCTGACCCTGATGGAGGGGCGCTTCTTCGACGCGCGCGACGAAGCCGAGTTCGCGCAGGTGTGCGTGATCGGCGAGAACACCCGCCGCCAGTTGTTCGGGTTCGGGCCGGCGCTTGGCCGGCCGCTCAAGGTGAACGAGCGCTGGCTGACGGTAGTGGGCGTGTTGGGCAACGCCCGGGGCGCGGGCAAGGAGGTGCAAGGCGTCCAGCTCGCCTCGACCACGGATGACATCTACCTCCCCGTCACCGCGGCCCAGCGCAAGTTCGCGGTCCCGCCGCTCAAGAGCGCGCTCGACGAACTGGTGGTGGAGATGGAACAGGGGCGCTCGCCCTCAGAGGCTTCCGCGGCGATCGAGACACTGTTGTTGCGACTGCACGGAGGAGCGAAGGACTTCGCGCTGGTGGTGCCGGAGGCGCTGCTCGAGCAGAGCCGGCGTACCCAGCGCCTGTTCGACCTCGTCATGGGATCGATCGCGTCCATCTCGCTGCTGGTCGGCGGCATCGGAATCATGAACATCATGCTGGCAAGCGTGATGGAGCGAACGCGCGAAATCGGCATCCGGCGGGCCCTCGGCGCCACGCGCCGCGACATCAGGAATCAGTTCGTCATCGAGGCCTTCACCCTGGCCGCGACGGGCGGGGTGCTGGGCGTGATGGTGGGCGTGGCGATCTCAAAGGGCGTCTCGTTGTGGGCGGGCTGGGAAACTGTGGTGACGATCAGCTCGATTCTGCTCGCCACCCTGGTGTCCGCGGGAGTGGGCCTGGTCTCGGGCATCTATCCCGCCACACGCGCGGCCGGCCTCGACCCGATCGAGTCACTGCGCTACGAATAGCCGGGTCAAGGCGCGTGGACGCCCCGAGGAGTTCCTGACCTCCGATCGCCTATCGCGTCGACTCGTAGGCGCTGATCGCTTCGGCCTGGCCCAGGAGGTACCCCAGCTCGTCGACGCCTTCCATCAGGCAATGGCGCGCGAAGGGCTCGATCTCGAACGTCGCCTCCCCGCAAGACCAGGAAACCACCAATCGCTCGATGTCGACGACGACACTTCCGCCCGACGCGGCCATGGCGGCATGCGACGCTTCATCGATCACCACCGGCGCCACGCCGTTCTTCAAGGCGTTCCGTCTGAAGACATCCGCCACCGATGGGGCGATCACCGCCTGAATGCCGTTCTCCCGCAGCGCCCACACCGCGTGCTCACGCGATGAACCGCAACCGAAGTTCCGGCCGCTCACCAGCACACGCGCGTCCGACGCCTCCCTGCGGTTCAGGGGAAACTCCGGCCGCATCGCTCCCGACTTGTCATACCGCCAGTCGGCGAAGAGTGCCTGCTTGAAACCCGAACGCGCGGTGGAGGTGAGAAACCGGGCAGGACAGATCTGATCGGTGTCGATGTTCTCCGCGGGCAGAACCACGAATGAGGACTCGATACGTCGTAGCGGCTGATTCATGAGATGAGCTCCCGGGCGTCGGCAATACAACCTTGCACCGCGGAGGCCGCCGCGGTCAGCGGACTCGCGAGGAACGTCCTTCCTCCCGGACCCTGTCGGCCTTCGAAATTGCGATTGCTGGTACTCACCGAATATTGCCCCGGCTGCAATCGGTCGCCATTCATGGCGAGACACATTGAACACCCGGCCTCGGACCACCTGGCGCCGGCGGCGCGGAAGATGACGTCCAGGCCCTCGGCCTCCGCCTGTTTCTTCACCGCCTGCGAGCCAGGGACGACAAGCGCCCTGACTCCCGCGGCCACCTTTCGCCCTTTGAAGACGCTTGCAGCCAGGCGCAGGTCGGAGATCCGCGAGTTCGTGCAGCTCCCGATGAAGACTACGTCGATGGCCCGACCGCGGAGCGGCTGGCCCGGAAACAGGTTCATGTAGCGGAGCGCCTTCGCCGCCGACTCGTCGGCGCCAGGCTCGGGGACGACGCCCCCGATTCCAATGGCCATCCCCGGACTCGTGCCGTAGGTGACCATCGGCTCCAGGGTCGAGGCATCGAACGTGACCTCACGGTCGAAGTGGGCGTTCTCGTCGGTGCGCAGCCCGCGCCAGGCAGCCACAGCCTTATCCCAGGCCTCGCCCGATGGCGCGTACGGGCGGCCCTTCAGGTACGCGAACGTCGTCTCATCCGGCGCGATGATCCCGGTCCGTCCGCCCGCTTCCACCGCCATGTTGCACAGCGTCATTCTTTCCTCCATCGACAGGCCGAGGACGGTGGAGCCCCTGAACTCAATGACATGCCCCACCGCGCCGCCCGCGCCGATCCGGGCGATCAGGCCCAGAATCAGGTCCTTCGCGGTGACGCCCGCCTGCAACCGGCCGTCGAAAGTCACCGACATGCGTTTGGGCTTCTCGAGCAGCAGAGACTGGGTGGCGAGCACATGGCCCACTTCGCTTGTGCCGATGCCGAAGGCCAGCGCGCCGAAAGCGCCATGCGTGCTGGTGTGCGAGTCGCCGCAAACGATGGTGCGACCGGGATGAGTGACGCCAAGCTCGGGCCCGATGACATGGACGATGCCCTGGCGATCGCTGTCGAGACCGTAGAGCGTGATCCCGGTGGCGCGACAGTTCTCCTCGAGCGCGCGAATCTGGGCCGCGGCCCGGGCGTCTTGAATCACGACTCCCCCGCCTGATCGCGTGAACTCGGTGGGCGTCGCGTGGTCCGTGGTGGCCAGCGTCCGCTCGGGTCGCCGCACGCTGAGGCCGCGCTCGCGCAGCAGGGCGAAGGCCTGGGGCGTGGTGACCTCGTGGATGAGATGGAAGTCGATGTAGATCGTGGCCGGAGTCGAGTCCGTGGCGGCCTTCACCACGTGCGCGTCCCAGACCTTGTCGAGAAGGGTCCTTGGCGAAGGGGAAGTCATGCCGCCACCGCCACCGCGCGCTGTGCGGCGCCTATCGCCGAGAGGTACGCCTTGAGCGACGCTTCGATGGTATCGGTGCTCGCCGCCTGCCCTACCGTCTCCTGGTCGCAATGCCGCACCCGCACCGTCACCTCCGCGAGCGCGTCCTTGCCGCTGCTCACCGACCGGGTGTGCCAGTCGAGAAGCTCGACCCTCAGGCCGAGGGCGGTGTCGGTGGCCTTGAGCGCCGCGTCGAGCGGCCCGTTCCCCACTGCGGAGGCCGTCCGCTTCTCTCCGTGGACTTCGATCTCGACGGTCGCGGTCGGTATCACGTCGTTGCCGGAGAGCGTCTGATAGCGGATCAGCATCGGCCGCCGCTCGGCGTGATCATCGAGGAGCGAGAGGAGATCGTCGTCATAGACGAACTTCTTCCGGTCGGCGAGTTCCTTCACCCGCGTGGTCAAATCCCCGAGCCGCTCCACGTCCACCGTGACTCCCAGGCCGCGCAGCCTCTTCTCCACCGCATGCCGGCCGGAATGCTTGCCCAGCACCAGCAACGTCTCGCCCACGCCCACACTCGCAGGCGTCATGATCTCGTAGGTCAGAGGGTTGGCGAGGATGCCATGCTGGTGGATCCCGGCCTCGTGCGCGAACGCGTTCCTCCCCACGATCGCCTTGTTGGGCTGGGGCCACACGCCGGTGATGGTGGAGAGTGCGTCGCTCGTCGGGGCCAGAAGCTCCGACTTCACCCGGGTGTCGACGCCTAAGGTTTCCCGCCGCACCTTGAGCGCCATCACGATCTCTTCGAGCGACGTGTTCCCCGCCCGCTCGCCGATGCCGTTGATCGTGCACTCCACCTGCCGCGCCCCCGCCCCGATGGCCGCGATGGAGTTCGCGACGGCCAGGCCGAGGTCGTTGTGACAATGAACCGAGATCACGGCGGTGGGAATGTCCCTCACCAGCTTGCGCACCATCTCCGCATACTCGTGCGGCAGCGAGTAACCCACGGTGTCGGGCACGTTCAGGACCGTGGCCCCCGCTTCGTGAACCGCGCGAAGGACCTCGAGCAGGTACGCGTACTCGGTGCGGGAAGCGTCCTCGGCTGAGAACTCCACCTCCGCCGAAAAGGACCTGGCGAGGGAGACGCCGTCGCGCGCCTGCCGCAGGGCCGCGTCGGCCGTGATCTTCAGTTTGTCCCGAAGATGAATCGCGGAAGTCGCGAGAAACGTGTGCAACACCGGCCGGGCCGCGTTCTTCAGGGCCTTACCGGCGGTCTCGATGTCTCGGGGTTTGCATCGGGCCAAAGCCGCGACCCTGGCGCCTCGAATCTCCTCGCTGATCCGCTCCACCGCATCCGTCTCCGCGGTCGAGGCGATCGGAAAGCCCGCCTCGATGACGTCGACGCCCAGCCGCTCCAGGCGCCGCGCGAGCCGCAACTTCTCGGCAGGATTCATGCTGCAGCCGGGAGACTGCTCCCCGTCTCGCAGTGTGGTGTCGAAGATGGTCAGGAACGAGGTCGGAGGTGGGTTCATGCTTCTTTGCCTCAAAACAAAAACCCCCAAGGCTGCCTTGGGGGTCTTTCATGATCTTGGACTGCGTTTCGCCTAGATCAATGCCCCCCTCGCTCCAAGAAGGAGCAAGCTAAGTAGGAGGCTGGAGTTCTGGTGGATCACGGGCGGAGCGGGATGGTACACGACCGGCCACCTTCCAGGGAAGACGAGCCGCAACATCACTTGCCCGGGCGGTTGGCGGACAGCCACGCCTGGCTCTGCTTCCCCACCAGATCAAGCAAATCCCCCATCACCAGATGCATGTCGATCGGGTGGAGGCCCCAGTTGGCGAGCCTCACCCCGGCCGCGACGATGTCGCCCTTGATGTCGTCGGCGCGTGGGTCCTTCGGGTCTCCGTTCACCCGCACGGAAAGATAAGAACCGCGCTCGTCCTGGATGCATTCGCCGGTGAGCAGACCCGGCACGGTGACGAATGGGGTCGAGACGGGCCCTTTGGGCGCGGGAGTCACCCACGGCAGCGGCTCGACTTCAGGAGTGAGGATCGTGCCGGTCGTGGACATATAAGCCTGTAGCGGGGCCGGGCCGCCCGCGGGAGCCGCGGGGTTCACGCAGGCCACTTTCATCACGCCTTGGAGCTTGCCGAACATGGTGTTCGCGGGAGGCGGGTCGGTAGCACGGAACGACGAGAAGGCCACGACACAGCCCGTTTGTTCGGTCGACCGGCACAACGGAACGTTCTCGAATGCGCCGCCCGCGTCCTTGCCTGAAGGAACGGGCACATTCGCACCAAGCAGGAACGCCGAAACCAACAAACCCCTCTTGGCCGGGTCTTTGTCCAGTTGTTCGCGGATCAGCTGAGTGAGAACGATGGCGCCCTGCGAGTGTCCGATGAGCACCACACCCCGGCCCTGGTTGTCGTGTTCGAGGTAGTGGTTCCAGGCGTCGCTCACGTCCTTATAGGGAAGGGCGAAGTCGGCGTCGGGTATCGGCTTGCCCGACATCAGAGTCCGCAAGGCCGTGAGCGTCACTTGTCGATAGAGCGGCGCGTAGACGCGGCAGTGGGAAGCAAAACGCGCGAACTGATGTTCCGTCATTCGCCGCTCTTCGGCGTCCGCGCTCATGTCGCTGTTCGCGGTGGCATCGTTCGACACCGTCGGGTAGGCATAGAAGCAATCCACCGGCGGGTTAGGGTTCGCCTTCCACTTCAGGACCTTGAGCTGGCCATCCGCGCCGACCATCGTGCTGTCCAGCTTCGATGAAGCGCAGACATCGCCCGCGCGACCGGGCCGACATAACCAGTTCTCCGGTTTGCTGTAGTCGTTCTTCGGGTGATCCACGGCGAGAAGGGGCGCCCCGGCGAGGAGGATGTGAAGGATGGCGATCATTGGTAGATCCTATTTTCCTGCTTGGTCGGATCCAAACACCACCGCCGCCATGTCGTCCGCGGGAGTGGCGGCGCCCCGATCAGCTCAGGGTCTTGACCGCGTACTTCGTGAAGATCGGATCGGAGGTCACGAGGGTCAAGCCCTCGACCTGGGCCTGAGCGGCGATGACGCGGTCGAACGGATCCTTGTGGTGGGGCGGAAGGTCTCCGGCCACGCGCGCGTGGAGTCCGCGGATGGGCAGCTCGCGGAATCCATCGGCCTCGAGATCGAAGACGGCATCGACAGAGGCGTCGAGCTTTCCGAGCTTGACCTTGATGACAATCTCCCACAGCGAGGCGGCACTGACATAAACGGCGTCCGCTTCGGCTATGGCACGGGTCAGGGGTCGCCCCAGACGCCGATCCGCCCGCTGCCACCACAGCAGAATGTGCGTATCGAGGAGAAGCCTCAATCGGCATCTCCGTTGAATGCCGCGATGACATCTTTGGGCAGCGGTTCGTCGAAGCCCTTCCTGATCTTGATCTTTCCGGCCAGGCGACCCGGCTTTCGGCTTGGCTTGGCCTCCGCCACCAGCCGCGCGACCGTCATTCCGTCGCGAGCAATCAGGATGTCCTCTCCGCGTTCGACCCGCTCGATAAGCTTCGAGAACTGCGTCTTCGCCCGGTGAATGTTGTAGGACTCCATGGCCACATCTTAGTCCACTGGACTAATCACGCGCTAGGGAGGGCCAATCCCGGCGGCGAGCCAAAACCTGATGGCCGGTCGGATAGTGGCTTCGCAGCAGAAGCTTCACGGATACCGAGTGTGATTTTCCCGGCTACAATGTTTTCACTCGGTGGTCCCCACCATTTCCACTCCCCAAGGCGCAGAAGTGAACCCGATCGACCAGAACCCGGCCGAAACCGACGCGCGACACGCGGAGATGGAGCACCTGTTTGTCTCCTCCATCCCGGACATCGCACGGGTCACCCGCTTCATCGCACGCCGTCACCGGCTGAGTCAGGCCGAGGCCGAGGACTTCAGCGGGGAGGTAAACCTCGCCATCATCCGAGGCAACTACGCTGTGCTGGCCGCGTTCCAGGCACGCAGTTCGCTGCGCACGTACCTCACCACGGTGATCCAGCGGATGTTCCTGGACTATCGTCGCCGCCTTTGGGGAAAGTGGCGGCCTTCGGCGGAAGCGAAACGACGCGGACCGATCGCGCTGCGCCTGGAGATGCTGCTCTACCGCGATGGGCTCAGTTTCGATGAGGCGGTTGAAACCCTGCGTACAAACCTCTCCTGCACCGAGAGCCGGGAGGCTCTTGCCGAGTTGGCCCACCTGATCCCCAAAAGAACCGATCGGCGGGCCATCGTCGAGGGCGTGGACGACATCTGCACGGTGCCGGCCGACGTGGTCGCGGGGCCCGAGGCGCAGTTCGAGGGAGCCCACACCTCAGCCCGTGCGCAGTGCCTCATTAACAGAGTCATGGAGAGCCTCGACCCGCACGACAGGATCGTGCTCCGATTACGATTTGAGGACGATGTCACGGTGGCCGACATCGCCCGCAGGTTGCACCTCGATCAGAAAAGGCTCTATCGACGAATTGACGAACTTCTGGCCACGTTCCGCAAGTCGCTGTCGGATCAGGGACTTGGCTGGCCGGAAGTGGTTCGGATGATCGAACGCGGCCAGTGTCATCTCTGTTTGCCTCCACTCGCCCCGGAAAATGCAAGCCCGCGTCCGTCTCCCAATGAGGTGCAGGCGTGATGAACGAGTGCCCCGACAATACGATGTTGGCCGAGTACCTCGACGGAAGGCTGGACGCGATGCAGCGAGCTTCGGTCGAAGATCACATCTCCCGCTGCGATGACTGCTACTTCTCGGTGCGGGAGTCGACGTTGGTGTGGGCGGAACCAGGCGTGGATGGGTCGAGCCTGGGAGGGGTTGACGCGCTGGATGGCGCGTCAGCAGGAGGGGGGGTTGCGGACGCGAGCGGAGGCTTAGTAGGGGCAGCCTCCCCGGCGGAAACGCCAGGCGCTCCGCGCCCCCGGCGTTCGGCGCCCTTTCGCTACCTCCTGCCTCTGGCGGCCACGCTCGTCGTTGCCGCGTTTTCCATTGCCATCTGGAGGCAGGCGCGACCGGCCGATTCCTACGCTGATGTCGTGGCTCCCCTGGTTAACGCCGTCGGCGAGCGCCGCTTCTTCGAGCCTCGGCTGGTCGGCGGCTTCAAGTTCGGTCCGAGGCTCGCGGCTAAGCGATCCTCTGGAAGCGCGTCAGACTCCGAAGCATGGGCTGTGCTTGCGGTGGCCGAAGAGATGAGAAGCGGGCCTGAGTCGTCGTCTTCGCCGGCGTCCAGCGGCACACGGGCCGGCCGAGCAGCCGCCGCCCTCTTTCTCGACAAGGCAGACGAGGCGGTGGCCGAGTTCCTGAACCTACTTGCGGAAGAACCCGATAACGCCGAGTGGGCCAGCAACCTTGCTGCCGCCCTGCTCGTTCGCGCGACGAACGCGCCCGAAACGGAAGCGCGTGATAACACCGAGGCCCTCAAATACGCGGAACGCGCCTGCCGCCTGAATCCCGCTCTCGTCGAGGCCTGCTTCAACCATGGCATCGCCCTCGAAACGCTTGGGAAAGCAGTGGACGCCCGGGCGGTCTTCACTCAGTTGGCCGCGCGCGGTGATTCGTGGAGTGCGGCGGCTCGAGAGCAACTGGATAACCTGCGGGCGGGAACCGTGGGCCCCAAACCTTGATTTCTCAATGACTAGCCGCTGAAGCCTGGGGGTCAGGATATCCGTCGGAGAGTCCAGTTTGATTGGACTCATGACGTAGATCATGCAGACTTTGCGCTGCCGCCTTCACACTTCGCCCTGGCAATGAAGCCAGAGGAGGAAGCATGAAGAGACTGTGGATCGCACTCGCGGCCGTGATGGTGTTCTCGTTCGGTGTGCTCGGATGGATCGGCTCGCGCATCTATCAAGAGATGCCGCCGCTCCCGGATCAGGTGGTCACCACCGACGGAACGTTGGTCATCGCAGAAGGCGCCATCGGACGCGGCCAGAACGTCTGGCAGACCATGGGCGGCATGCAGGTGGGCTCGGTGTGGGGGCACGGCAGCTATCTCGCCCCCGACTGGACCGCCGACTGGCTGCACGGTGAGGCCGTCTTCATGCTCGACGAGTGGGCGAAGACCGATTTTGGCGGCGCCACCTACGACACTCTCCCCTTCGAGGACCAGGCCCGGTTGCGCGGACGACTCGAGATAACGATGCGCACGAACACTTTCGACCCAAAGACCCGCACCATCACCATCGACCCCATGCGGGCCCGGGCCTTCGAGCACTCCGTGGCTCGCTTCGGCGAGGTGTTCATCAAGGGCAATCCGCGCTACGCCATCCCCGCGGGCTCGATCCGCAGCGAGGAACGCATGCGCGACATGGCCGCCTTCTTCTTCTGGACCTCGTGGTCCGCGGCCACTGCGCGTCCCGGCCAGACCATCTCCTACACCAACAACTGGCCCCATGAGCCGCTGGTGGGCAACCGGCCCACCGGCGACAGCGTCATGTGGACCGGAGTGAGCATCCTGATGCTGCTCGCGGGCATCTGCGCCATGATCTGGTGGAGAGCGGCTCAGCCGGCCGAGCCCATCGAGCCCGCGCCGGATAAGGATCCGCTCGCCGGCTGGCAGTCGACGCCGTCTCAGCTCGCCACACTCAAGTACTTCTGGGTGGTCGCGGCGTTGATCCTGGTTCAGATCGGGGTGGGCGTGATCACCGCGCACTACGGCGTTGAAGGCGACGGCTTCTTCGGCCTCGACATCGCATCGATCCTCCCCTACGCGGTGGTGCGTACGTGGCACGTCCAGCTCGGCATCTTCTGGATCGCGACCGCCTGGCTCGCCGCCGGCCTGTATATCGGGCCCCTCGTCTCCGGCAAGGAACCGAAGTTCCAGAGACTCGGCGTCAACATTCTCTTCGGCGCGCTTCTGCTGATCGTGGTGGGCTCGCTCGCCGGCGAGTGGATGAGCGTGAAAAACAAGCTCACCGACACTCAGGCCTTCTACTTCGGCCACCAGGGTTACGAATATGTTGAACTCGGCCGCGTTTTCCAGGCCGCACTCTTCGCGGGCCTGCTGATCTGGCTCGTTCTGGTGGTCCGCTCCGTGGCCTCGGCCCTGCGCCAGGACAACAGCCAGCGCCCGCTGCTCTGGCTCTTCGTGCTCTCGAGCGCCGCCATCGGCCTGTTCTACGGAGCCGGCCTCAATTGGGGCCAGCACAGCCATCTCTCGATCGTCGAGTACTGGCGATGGTGGGTGGTCCATCTCTGGGTGGAAGGCTTCTTCGAGGTGTTCGCGACCACGGTCATCGCGTTCTTCTTCGCGCGACTGCAGTTGATCAGCCCCATCCTTGCCGCCAAGTCCGCCATCCTCGCCGCCACGATTTACCTCGCCGGCGGCATCATCGGCACCTGCCACCACCTCTACTTCTCCGGAACTCCGGTGGTGGCCCTCGCCTGGGGCTCGGTGTTCAGCGCTCTCGAAGTGGTTCCCTTGGTGATGGTGGCCTACGCGGCCATCGACGACCTGCGTCGCGGCAACTCCACCATCTGGACAAAGCAGTATCGCTGGCCGATCTACTACTTCGTGGCCACGGCCTTCTGGAACATGGTGGGCGCCGGTCTGCTCGGCTTCATGATCAACCCGCCCATCGCCCTCTATTACATGCAGGGTCTGAACACCACGCCGCTGCACGGTCACGCCGCTTTGTTCGGGGTGTACGGAATGCTGGGCATCGGCCTGATGCTCACCTGCCTGCGCGCCATGACGCCGGGCGTGGTCTGGAACGACAAGTGGATGGGGATTACGTTCTGGTTGATGAACGTGGGCCTGGCGGCGATGTGCTTCCTGAGCCTGCTTCCGGTGGGTCTGCTGCAGACCTGGGCGAGCGTGGAGAACGGCTACTGGTATGCGCGCAGCAGCGCGTTCCTCGACACGCCACTGATGCAGACGCTGCGCTGGATGCGTGCCCCAGGTGACATCCTCTTCGCCTTGGGCGCCGTTTCCCTGGTCGTCTTTGTGTTCACGGTTCGGCCAAAGCGGCCGAGTGCCTCGTAGTCGCTAACGTTCCTTCGTGATCTCGACCAGGGAAACCGGGCTGCTCGAGCGCGCGTCACCGGTGACGACGCGCCTCAGGTAGCCCGCCTGGCCGAGGTGGAAGGCGGCGTGCGAGCAGAGGTGCTGCAGAAAGAGCGCGGCCGCTTCGAGTTCAGCCTTGATTCCCTGGGCCGACCACGGTGGCTACAATGGCGCCCCATGGAACGCTTCCTCTGGATCTGCCTCGGCGGCGCGCTCGGCACGGGCTCGCGTTATCTCGTCGGCTTGTGGGCCGGACAGCGTCTCGGAACCGCGTTTCCCTGGGGCACGTTCATCGTCAATCTCACCGGCTGCTTCCTGATCGGGGTGGTGATCCAGACGACGCTGAACCTGGCGTCTTTCTCTCCCACCCTGCGCCTCGCTCTCACCACCGGCTTCCTGGGCGGATTCACCACCTACTCGAGTTTCGCGTACGAGACGACGCGACTGGTCCAGGAGGGGGCGGTCGGCGCGGCCTTTCTGAACTTCGGCCTCACCACGGTGGCCTGCTTCGGCGCAGTGCTTCTGGGCCTTTTCGTGGCGCAGCGGTTGACCGGGGCGTAGTGGACGTAGGAGAGACATCATGCGAGTGCTCGACGGCGAACAGACCCTGGTCCGCATCTTCGTGGGCGAGGGCGATCAATGGCATCACCGTCCGCTGGCCCCAGCACTTCTCGAGCGGCTCCGCGCCGAAGGGTTCGCGGGAGCCACGGTGATGCGCGGAGTCGCGGGGTTCGGAGCCAACAGCGTGATCCACACCTCGAACCTCGTCGACCTGTCCGGCGATCTGCCGGTTCTGATCGAGGTGGTCGACGACGCGGAGCACATCGACAAACTCGTGGCCATCCTCGACGAGATGGTCGGAGGCGGGGCGCTTGTCACCATGGAGAAGGTCCGCGTTCTCCGATACGCCGCCACCCCCAAGCGAGGCTGAATCTACAAAGGGAGAGTTGCAAAGGGCGCGGAAACCGCCTTGTAAGGCTCGTCCAAACCCAATGGCCTCAGCACTTCAGCGAGCCACCCGACCCGGAGAGGATGGCATCGCTCTTGCTGCCTCTTTCAGACGTCTATGAAAGCCTCTCTCTTCGTCCTCGGCTTCCTCACCGGAACCCTTGTCACGTATCTCATCCTCACTCAGCTCTGGTGGCCCGATGTGCGCTTGCAGGCAGCGCGCACCGCTGCGGTAGCGACGCCCGCGACGAGCCCGGTTCCTCCTCCCTCCGCGTTCGCAACGCCGGAGACGAGCGCTACTGAGGCTACCGCCAACATCCTGCCCGATGAGCAGATGACGCCCCCCATCGCGCAACTCACCCCAAGCCCGTCGCCGGTCGAGACACCGGCGATCGTCGACCCGCCCGTCGAAACGAAGTCCCTGAAACTCCCGCTGCTCGAGACCGATCTCGACCGCCTGCGCGAACGCTCGCTCGCGGTGCCGGTCCGGGGCATCGAGAAGAAGGCGCTGCGGGATACCTTCAAGGACAGCCGCGGCGGCCGCGTCCATCAGGCCATGGACATCATGGCGCCTCGAGGCACACCGGTGCTGGCGGTGGACGACGGTCGGGTGGAGAAGCTCTTCACCAGCAAGCAAGGCGGCCTGACCATTTATCAGTTCGATCCCGCGGGCGAGTACTGCTACTACTACGCCCACCTCGACAGTTATGCCGCCGACGTCGCAGCCGGCCGGGTTCTGCGCAAGGGCGATGTGATCGGTTACGTTGGTTCCACGGGCAACGCTTCGCCCCAGGGTCCGCATCTGCACTTCACCATCTTCCGCCTGGGTATCGAGAAGCGCTGGTGGGAGGGAACCGCGATCAATCCTTTCCCGCTCTGGGACATCGCCGCCCGACCCTGAAGCACCCAAGGCCACCGCCCGCCCGCTTGGCGAGGTTGTATCCTCCCCTCAATGAAAACCAAACGCAGCGGCTCTGGGCGGGCATATACCGCGCACTGGGACCGCATCGCGCCCAACTGGACCGACGAAGTCTTCAATACCCTGTTGTGCGCGCGCAACCAGGTGGTGGCCGCGGAGCTGAAGGCCGCAGCCCGCCATGCGTCGAACATCGCCGACTTCGGATGCGGCATCGGCACCTACCTGCCCATGCTCAGCCGCCTCTTCGACGAAGTCAGCGGCTTCGAGCAGTCGCCGAAGTGCGTGGACATCGCGCGGAAGAAACATCGCGCGCGGAAGAACGTGAGCGTCGAGGTGGCCCATCGAGCCACACCCGCGATGCGCAACCGTTTCGATGCCGTCCTCTGCGTCAACGTCGCCATCCATCCGCGCAAGAGCGAGTGGCACCAGGTGCTGCGCTCCATGAAGGCCATGCTTAAGGCCGACGGTCGGTTTCTTCTCGTCGTCCCCTCGGTCGAATCCGGCGCTCTCATCGCGCAAGCCCGGATGATCACAGCGGAGCGCGAGCTCGCGTCCTACGCTCAGAGCGGCGTGCGCAGCCGCATCCGCCCGGGCGTCGTGCGCTTCGGCGGCGTGCCGACCAAACACTTCGCTCAGAAGGAACTCCGCGGCCATCTCGCCGACCTCGGCCTCAAGCAGATCCGCTTCCGCCGCGTCGAGTACTCGTGGCCGAGCCACGGCATCACCCCACCCAAGGAACTGCGCGACGCGCGCCCCTGGGACTGGCTGGTCCTCGCACGCCGCTAGGCCGCGCGAACTACTTCCGTCGGGTCGCCACGCCTCCAAGGGCGAACCAGAAGAACCCCATGTTTGGAGAGAGCCGGCCGTCCACAAGCATGCGGTCGACCTCCGCGGGTTCGTAGTACGCAAGCTCCGCGAGTTCTTCTTCCTGGGCGGCGAACTCGGAGAGCGGAAGTCGGGTTCGACCGAGGTACATGGCCGCGTGGTAGGTGACGTTGATGATCTCGCGACCCGGGGTGGCGGCGTAGCGGATATCGCGCAGGCCAAGTTCGGTGCGGACATGACGCACGCGCACCGGACGGTCTTCCGCCGACCACGCGTCGAGGGAAGGGACGAGGACCACGCGGTCGGCATCGGCCCGACCGAAGAGTTCCTCGTTGGCCTCACGGAGCAGCGCCTGGTCGAACGTCTCACCGGCCTGAACATGGCCACCGACGCTCTTGTCCCAGAGGCCACCATTCTCCTTGTCCTCACGGCGGCGCTGGAGCAGGATGCGACCCCCCTCGTCCATGAGCAGAAGCTGCACCGCCCCTGCGGCGAATCCTTTGCCCTTCGCGTCGTCCCGTCTCATCGAGCCGACCACCACACCCCCCGTGTCGTAGACGTTCAGGAGTTCGTGGGTCTGGTCGCTCACGGTTTCGGCTGCCGCTCCTTGAGGCGGCTCAGCACCTGGAAAGCGGCGCGACGGATGAACCCCGGCCACCGTTCATCGAGCACGGGAACCGCGCTGGTGGCGCCGGGCTCGTTCCAGACGTTGCTGGCGCCGGTCACATCCCACAACAGGTCGGCCCCCTTCAGCCCCACGGCGAGAAGGGCCTTGTCCGCCTTGCCTCCGTTGCTTGTGAATCGATTGCCGTGAACCCGCGTCCGGTCGGAGAAGGCGCCCACATCGAAGGGCCCCTGGCCCGGAAACAGACTGTCGAGACCAAGAACCGCCACGCCGAATGACTGGTTGTCGCGGATCTCGTTATCCGTCACCTCGGTATCGTCGGCGGCGAGAATGAAGACGCCGCCTCCCGAGGGCACCTTGGCCACGATCGCCGAGGGATCGGCGAAGTTCACGTGGTTGTTCCCGATGATCCGATTCTTCGCCACCCGGGTGCGCTTCGCTACCTTGGAAGGGTTCCCCGGCAACGCGAACACGAGGATGCCGCCGGTGTTGTTGTAGACGTGATTGCGCTCGACCCGGGCGTCCACGGAGTTCTCGATCTCGATGCCGGTGACGTTGCCATGCGCGACGCAGTCCTCGACCACGATGCCCTTCGACTGGCCGACGTAGATACCGGCGTCACGAGCGCCGGTCACTTCTACCCTCTGCACGGTGACGAAGGACGACCGGACGGGATACACGCCGTAAAGCCCGGTGTCTACGATCTTCAAGTCCTTGATGGTGACGTTCGTGGTCTCCTGGGTGACCACACCATTGCCGAGATAGTGGCGGACCTCGAAGTTCGCCAGGGTGAAGTCGTGACCGGATGCGATGACCGCGTCTGAAAGGACCTTGCCTCCGTCGAGAACAGGGCGGGTCTCTTGCGTGCCGTCGCCACCGATCAAGGAGATCCGGTTGGTGTCGATGGTGATTGACTCGTGGTACGTCCCAGGCTCCACGCGGATCACCGAACCGGGAGCCGCGCCGTCGATGGCGGCCTGAATCGACTCACCGGCCCTCACCTTGAACTCGCCCTCGCGCAGAACCACCTTCCGCCCGAGCCCGGTGTTGAAACGCGCGGCCGCCGCGCGGGCGGGGTGAGGCAGGCGCCCCACCACGGGCAGGGTCGAAGGCACGCGGCGCGGCGGATCAGCGAGCGCACTCTCATCGGTGAGTGCGTTCATGAAGGCTATGAGGTCGGCCCGCTGCCGGTCGGTGAAATGGATGGGACGGATCTTGTCGTCGAGGTTCGGGGTCGGGACGCCCAGGCCGGGACCGCCGCCACGCGCGTAGAAATCCACTACTTCTTCGAGGGTCGCGAACCGGCCGTTGTGCATGTAGGGCGCGGTCAGGGCCACGTTGCGAAGCGTCGGCACCTTGAATGCGCCCTTCAGACCGGGGCTGCCCGCGATATCGCCCCGTCCGCGATCCTCGACCTCGTCGTCGAGCCTGGGCACACCGACCACCTTGAAATTGGGGCTCGAGAACGTGGGCAGCGAATGACACTCGAAGCAACGCGCCTGGCCGGAGCGAAATACGTCGAAGCCGCGCCGCTGCGAAAGCGTGAGTGCGCTGCGGTCGCCGGCCACGTAGCGGTCGAAAGGTGAACGGGACGAGATCTGCGTCCGCTCAAAGGCGGCGATGGCCTTCGTGACGTTCTGGAGATTGATCGACGAACCCATGTGTCCGCCGAAAGCCTCGTCGAACATCCCTTGATATTCGGGCAGCGTGGCCATCTCCCCGGAAAGGTTCGCGTCGGTCTCCCCCATCTCCTCGGGCGCGGTGATGGGATTCCGCGCCTGATCCTCGAGGTCCTTCGCCCGGCCGTCCCAGAACTGACTCTCGCTGAACGCGGCGTTCCAGATACTGGGCGCGCCACGCCGGATCACCCGGCCTCCGGTGCGGCCGGGGCCAAGACCCTTGCCGCCCTCGCCCATCGACTTACCGCGACCATCGGTGTAGCCAAGGTCGGGGTGATGACAGGTGGCGCACGACATGTCGTTCTTCCCCGATAGCACAGGGTCGTAATAAAGGACCTTTCCGAGGGCGGCCCGACGCGCGAACTTCGGATCGGAAACCGCGTTGTCGGGGCGTTGTGGCATGTCCGGCCATCGACTGGCGAGGCCCCCCGCGCCACTGGGACCAGCGGTGTTCGGCACTCCCTCGGTGTCGACTTGAATCGTCATGGAGGCGAGCAGGGCCACCGCGACCACAGGCAAGCCGATCAGAATCGCTAGAAAACCCGCCACGAACCGCGACGCCTTCGACTTCGAGGGACCCGCGGCGCGGGCGGTCCTCGGAAGGGGCGCGTAGGTGCTAGGTCGCCTGGGTGGCGAGGGCATGTTCACCCCGTTCGGTCTGCAGGCGGCTCATGAGCCAGCGCCCCTGGACAACCACCCAGAGCGCGCACACCACCCCGGCCAGATAGAAGACGTTCTGATACGCCGCCAGCGGATCCACCCGGGTGCGTCCAATGGCCACCAGAACGCCGCCCACCATGGGCCCGAGAAGCATGCCCAGGGCCCCCGAAGTGTTCACGAGCGCCATCATCCGGCTGCGAGAATCGGAAGGAACGAGGGTGGCGCAGTAGCACAGGACCGTGCCGTACATGAACGAGGAAGCGATGCCGGCCGCGATCATCGAAACGGGCAGCAGGGCCTTCGGAACCACGGCCAGCGATGTGATGGCCGCTCCGTAGAGCAGCGTTCCAAGGGCGAGCAACGCGGCGCGGGGCACCCGGTCGCCGAGGCGGCTGGCTGGATACATCAGGAGGGCGAAGGGCAACATCAGCATCGAATAGAGAAGCCCGACGCTGCGGTCGGACAGGCCGTGCGTCTTCGTGGCGAAGAGAGCGAAGGTGACGATGATGAGACCCACGGTGAACCGCTCGATGAAGGCCGCGGACAGCGGTCCCATCACGTTGGGATCGCGCCATGAAAGGCGCACCGACGAGGCCTCCGACCGCTCAACGGGCAGGGTCGAGCGATAGAGGAAGGGCCCCGCGAGCGCGACGAGAGCGGCAAGACCTCCGCCCACGATGAAGGGCAGGCGTGGGCTCTCCGCCACGAGCAGGCCGCCCAGACCGCTGCCGAAGGCGATGGCCAACATCACCGCTCCGCCCGCCATGCCCATGGCGCGGCCGGCTCCCACCAGTGGTTTGTAGGCGGCGGCACGGGCGAGCAGAAGACTGGCGGCGCCCAGATGAGCGGCGCCCTCAATAGTACGGAGGAACAGCACCAGCGGTGTGGCGAGGGGCATCGACACCACGACGAGAAGAACGGAATCGAGGCCGGCGAGGAACATCAGCCACCGGCCCAGGCTGGCCGAGGATCCCGTCGAAGCGAGGCGCGCGATCAGCGGAGTGATGAGGATGCCGCCCAGCATGTTCAGCGACATGAAGGCGTGCATAGGACCTTCTGAGCCCGCGTGGACCTGGGCGAAGAGAGGCCTGATGGCGGGCGCCAGCAGGGTGGCCGGCAACATCTGCAGGAAAACCGCGGCGATGAGCCAATGCAAGGAGGCGTGTTTCGCGTCCATGTCGGAAAGGCCCGCCGGGCGAGGGTCGGTCACAAGGGGCGCAGTTTCTCACGGAGGAGACGCGGCCTGGAAAGGCCGCGTCCCCTGAACGCCTTGCGGACTACGAGCAGCAGCTGGGACCGCAGCAGGCCGCCGCCTTGCTCTCGGGCTCAGGAGCCGCGGCGCTCGCCGACTTCTTCGCCCGGAAAGTCACCGAGCGAACCGTACCCCGGAGCGAATCCAGAGTCACCCCGGCCTTGGCCGCCAGCCGCTCGGCCTCGGCCCGGGCGTTATCGATGACCACCGCACCGTAGTCGATGTCCTTGAGGACCTCGATCTCCGCGAGTCCCGCCTCGCGAATCATCGCGAAATAGTCTTCGCGCATGGCCGCGCCCGAGATGCAGCCCACGTAGGCGTAGACGTCCTTCTCGATGGCGGGAGGCAGGGCCTTGTCGAGGATGATGTCGGAGATCACGATCCGTCCTCCCGGCTTCAGGATGCGTGCAATCTCCTTGAACACCACGGCCTTGTCGGGCACGAGGTTGATCACGCAGTTGCTGGTGATGGCGTCCACCGTGCCGCTGTCGACCGGCAGGTTCTCGAGGCGGCCTTCGCGGAACTCCGCGTTGGTGACCCCGGCCTTTTCGGCATTGCGCTGGGCGCGCAGGAGCATCTCCGGCGTCATGTCGACGCCGATGACCTTGCCCGTCGGTCCCACCACATCGGCGGCAAGGAACACGTCGATTCCCGCTCCCGACCCGAGGTCCACCACCGTCTCACCGGGCTGGAGGGCCAGGTGATCGATGGGGGCACCGCAACCGAGGCCCAGATTGGCGCCTTCGGGAACAGCTTTGAGCTGCTGCTTCGAGTAACCGATATCGAGGGTGACCTTCTCCTCGGCCGATGTCTCGCAGCCGCCGGCGCCGCAACACGACCCGCCTTCAAGGGCGATGGCGGCGTATTTACCGCGGACGTTGCCGACCACGGCTTCCTTATCCTGACGATCGATTGTTTCCATTTATTTCTTTCTCCTGATGATTGAGTTCAAAGGGACGAGGGGGGATGTTTCTTCGGCGCAACAGTTCTCTCGCAGGTAATCCAGAAGACCGGCGATCGACGAGAAATCAACGGAATAGATGACGCTCCGACCGTCGCGCCGGGCCGTGACCAGCCCCACCCGCGACAGTTCAGCGAGATGAAACGACGCGTTCGGAGCGGAAATCTCCATGCGCGTCGCGATCTCCCCGGCGGCGAGACCCTGAACCCCTCGACGAACCAGCAACCTAAAGACCGAAAGCCGGGTTTCGTGGGCCAGGGCGCCCAGCCGTTGAACCGCTTCTCTTATTTCCATATTTCTATTATTCTAGAAACGTTCAAACCATGTCAAGTGTTCCCTGCCATTTCATTACTTCTGTCAGTAGCCCAAGGGCACCCGACCCTGTAAAAGTGACGCCATGAGGATCGATGCCCGGCGCACCCTGCTGTTCGTTCTGCTCCTCGCGGCCCTCGCTTATCACGGAGCCCGCGTCTTTCTCCTGATCGCCGCCTTCGTGAACCCTGGCCAGTATCCGCCCGCGCCTTTTCAACTGCGGGGCGCCACCACGGAGGTTCGCTCCACGTCGGAGGCCGCCGCCGAGGCCGGCCTCCTTGTGGGTGACCGGATTACCAAAGTCGCCGGCCAGGAGATCCGTGGGTTCGCGGACCTCACTCGGGGGCTGGCCCTGGCCGCGCCTCAAGGCCAGGCCCAGGTTGAGGTGCGTCGTCCGGAAGGGCTTACGGTTCTCGATATTCCTCTCCCCTCCCAAGGACCGCCGCCAACACCCGGCGCCTTGGCAGGCGCGCTGGTGCTGGAGCTCTTGTTGCCCGCCTTCTTCCTCGGCGTGGGCTTCTCCGTCGCCTATCTCAAGATCGAGGAGCGATCCGCGTGGCTGCTGCTCTTCATGATGATGACCTTCTCCGCCCTGGCCCGGTCGGCGCTGGTCGGCCTCGACCGCCTTGGGCCAACCCTGGGAACCGCGGCCGTACTCTGGGTTTCGTTTTTCGCGGCGGCGTGGCCGCTCGCCATGCTCTCGTTCGCGCTGGTGTTTCCGGAGAGATGGGCCCTGGACCTGCGGAGGCCTTGGCTCAAGTGGCTGGCCCTGGGGCCGCTCCTGGTCATGACGCTTCTGGAGGCGCTCACCAGCCTTGCCGTCGCAAGCTTCGAGTGGGCCGCGCCCTTCATCGCCGTGAACAGAAGCACGGGGCGGCTGGGCTTCATCCTGATCTACGTGACCATGTCCCTTTTCTTCACGTCGCTCGGGATGAGGCTCGGCATCACGGAGAACCCGGATGCCCTGAGACGCGTACGCATCCTGATGACGGGCGCCAGCATCAGCATGACCCCGGTAACCATGATCGCCACGGTGGCGCTGCTCACCGGCCGCGGATGGACCCAGGTCGGACCGGAGGGCCTTCGCTTCTTCGCCGTCTTGATGATGCTGATCTTCCCTTTGACCCTGGCCTACGTGGTGATCGTGCACAAAGCCATGGGGGTGGGAATGGTGATCCGTCAGGGCCTTCAGTACGCGTTGGCCCAGCGGGCCTTGCGCTTCATGCAGGTCCTGGTCGGGGTGTCGGTGCTCTTCGCCCTCACCGGCATCCTCACCGACCCGGAGAAGCGACAGGTGGACCGCCTGCAGTGGATCGGCTTCGCGCTGCTCTTCGTCGTTTTCATGCAAAAGGGCGCGGACCGCTTTCGGCTTTGGATCGACCGGCGGTTCTTCCGCGAGGTCGTGAACGCCGAACACATCCTCGCCGAACTCGGGGATCAGGTCCGCTCGATCGCGGATCGGAGTCAGTTGCTCGAGACCGTCTCACGGAAGATCAGCGAGGCACTGCACGTGCCCAAGGTGGCCGCCTTCATCCGCGGAGACTCGGGTTTCGTGCCGGCCTTCGCCACGGGCTACGGTGGCGATGCGGTGGCCCTCGAGTTCGGGAACGCCGGAGTACTCACCTGCTGCGTGGCCGCTCTGCAGAAGCCGCAGACCGTGTATCTCGACGACAAGCGCTCGTGGGTGCGCCGAGAGAACATTCCGGAAACGGACGCGGCCAAACTTCGCGAGTTGCAGTCGGAGGTGCTGATTCCGCTGCGCACCAAGACCGCGGTTGAAGGTTTCCTGAGCCTTGGCCCCAAGTCCTCCGAAGCCGCGTACTCGCCTTCCGATCTGCGCCTCCTGCAATCGGTGGCCCATCAAACGGCCCTCGCGCTCGACAACTCACGACTCGTCGAACAGGTGGCGAGCGAAGTGGCCAAGCGGGAACGCATGACCCGCGAGATCGAGATCGCGCGCGAGGTTCAGTTCACTCTGCTGCCCGCGAACCCACCGATCATCAAGGGCCTGGAACTGGCCGGGCATTGCCGCCCCGCCGCAGGCATCGGCGGCGATTACTACGACTTCATTCCCCTCGAGGGCGAGCGATGCATCGGCCTCGCCATCGGCGACATCGCGGGCAAGGGCATTCCCGCCGCACTGCTGATGGCCGGCCTTCAGGCCGCGTTGCGCGGACAGGCCCTCGCCGGAAGCCGCGATCTCGCCCGTCTGATGACGAACATCAATAAACTCATCTTCGAGTCCTCGCCCTCGAACCGCTACGCGACCTTCTTCTACGGCGAATACCGGGACGGGGTGCTCGCCTACGTGAACGCGGGTCACAACGCACCGATGCTTCTGCGGCGCGACGGACGGGTCGAACGCCTCGAGGCCGGAGGCCCGGTGGTGGGCCTCATGGAAGGGGCCGCCTTTGTCGAGGCGTCGGTGAGGGTGGAGGCGGGTGATCTCCTGCTCGGCTACACCGACGGCGTCTCGGAGTGCATGAATCCGCGCGACGAGGAATGGGGCGACGACAAGCTCATCGAATTGCTGCGCGCGAACCGGCGCCTGCCTTCGGCCGACCTTGTGAACCTGATCATGAAGGACGCCGACCTTTTCGCCAATGGGGCCAAACAACACGACGACATGACCCTGATCCTGATGAAGGTGGACTGATGCAGCGACGAGCGCCTCAGTACCCCTTGACCGCAGTGAAGTCCTTGGCCGCGTAACTGGCGCACGATCGGTTCAGACTCGGCGGCTTCGGTTCGCCCGGAAAGAGGTCGCCCCACAGGACATCCGCGACGGAATGCGCCGCGATGCGGTGGCCGAAGGGATTGGGGTGCACCACGTCCACCCGCAAGTCGCGGAAGGGGTAAGGCTCGAAGCACGGAAGCATGTCGATCGACCCCAGGCCGGCACGCACGGCCGCCGCCGCGATCTGGGCATGGAGAGCCTTGTAGGGATAGTTCTCGAAGCGATTACCGAGGACCGGGAAGATGGCGACCGTGCCCTCGATGCCGCGCGGCTGCAGGGTCGCGGCGAGAACGCCGAAGCTCGCGTCGAGATGCGCATCAAGGGCTTCGGGCTTCACCTCGTACAACTCGCCGCCCAGGGGGTTGCGCGCGCGGGCGAACTGGGAGCGGGCCTCGCGCTCGGTGAGGCGATACTCGATCCAGGCTGCGAAACGCGAGAAGGACAGGAGCGACTCGAGCGCCCGCCGCGGCCCGCTGCGCGCTGCCTTCAGGCTCTGGGTCAGTCCGTATTCGAAGCTCAGGAGACCCTCGAGGTCATTCAGGCAGAAGCCGAACACCACGTGGTCCGGCTGAAGGGCATCGGCGCGCAGACGCAAGTGCTCCACTTCCTGATCGAGGTTGTACCCCGGCACGCCGAGATTCAATGTTTCCACGCGGGGACCGAGGATCGTCCCGAGTTGCGCCGGAAACGCGTCAGTCTCGGCCACCCAGTATCCAAATACGATGGAGTCTCCGAACACAGCGATGCGGCGCACACCGTCGCGCTTGTCGCGAAGACCGGGACCGCGGAATCCATCTCCGTTGATCCGATAGTCGACCTCCGACGCCACCTCAGAGTTCGGCCGAAGCTCGAATCCGATCTTCGGATTGGGGCTCATCCGCACCACGCCGCGGTTGATCTGGACGGTGCCCACGCTCACCCCGGCCAGCCGGGCCGTTCCTTCGGCCAAAAGGAGGAAGGCCAGAACCGAGCCTCCGCTCAGAGCGAGAGAGCCCAGCAGGCGAAGGGCCCGAATCGACAAACGTCAGCTATACCTTGGGGGCGCGGCTGCGGACGGCTTCGATCTTGGCGTCGCGCTCGGCGGCGAGGATGTCGCGCTCTCGCAGGTATTGCTCGTTCAACAGATCAACCTGCTCGCGCAGTTCCTCGGGGAGGCCGGCGGGAAGTTTGGGGCGCTTCATGATGTCGACCTCGGCGAGCTTCGCGTCATAAACCCGACGGATCTCGGCGATCTCTTCTTTCTGTTCGCCCGAAAGTTCGCGGATGCTGTCACCGCTCTCCGCGTCCTTCTTGCGCAGCCGCGCCATGGCAAGTTCAAGGGAGCTCTTGGGCGCGTCGTCTTCGGTCATGATGCGTGGAATCATACGAGCGCCACCCGTTTCCTCGGACCTGAGCATTCAATAAATCGAATACACTGCTTGGGCCCCCCACATGCGCCTTCCTCCTTTTTCCGCTCGCTCGAGATTCGTCTGCTCGGCGATGGCATTGCTGCTGAGCGCCTGTGGCGGACCCTCGGCGCCGTCGACAACTACGCCTTCGGTGGTGACCGCGGCGCCCACTCCCACCCCCCGCCCGGGCCCCCCGGACATCGTCGTGATGCTCGCAGACGACATGGGCTGGGGTGACTTGGGCGTCTACGGCCACCCCCTCACCCGCACCCCCAATATCGACCGGCTGGCCGCCGAGGGATCAAGGTTCGATGCTATGTACGTGCCCACACCGGTCTGCGCTCCATCACGCGCCGCTCTTCTAACCGGCCGCCATGGCTTCCGCAACGGAGTGAAGTGGAACGACAGCTCGTCCATGAAGACGACCGAGATCACCATCGCCAAGGCGTTGAAGGGACGCGGCTACACCACGGCCATGATCGGCAAGTGGCACCTGGGCGTCAATCCCCCCGACCTGCCTCTGCGCCACGGCTTCGACAGCTTTTACGGGATGCTCAGTTCTCCGCCGGGCACACAGTTCATTCTCGGCGACCAGGTGACCGCGGACTTCCCCGGCATGGATCTTCTGACCCGCCGGCTGACCGACGAGGCCACCGCCGCGATGCGCAAAGCACCGAGCGACAAGCCCTTGCTCCTGTACATCGCTCACCACGCACCCCACCGTCCCCAGTACGCTTCGGCCGAGTTCGTGGGCCGCTCGGGGTGGGGCATCTACGGCGACGCGGTTTCCGAACTCGACTGGTCGGTCGGTGAAGTCATGCGCGTGCTCAAAGAGACCGGCCGGGACCGCAACGCTCTCGTGGTGTTCATGAGCGACAACGGTCCAGACGGCGAGGGGTCGCCGGGGCCGTTCACTTACGGCAAAGGCAACATCAACGAGGGCGGCATCCGCGTGCCCGCCATCGCCTGGCAGCCGGGCGTGGTGAAAGCGGGTGGTCTCATCCGCGATGCCGCGTCCTCGCTCGACCTCTTCCCCACGTTCTCGGCCATGGCCGGCGCTCCCCTTGCCCCGCGCGACCATGACGGCATCGACATCTCGCCCCTGCTGCGCGGCGAGGTGTCCACCATGCCCGGCCCGGGGCACGACGGCCGACGCGAGCACTATTTCTTCGCCAACTTCGAAATCGCCGCCATGCGCTCGGGCAAGTGGAAGTACATCCGCCCGGGTTTTCGCGACTCGGTGCCCGTGCTCTACAACATCGAGGCCGATCCCGGCGAAACCCACAATCTGCGCAACCTGGAGTCAGGCATCGCCAATCAGCTCGCCAAACGCATCGCTGCGTTCCGCTGAGTCACCGCCTCAGCGGCAGGCGGCGCCGCTGCAGGAACCGAGGGCTTTGAGGCGCTCCCGCAGCTTTCCGACCTCCGTCGGGTGGCTCGCCACCGCGCTATCGAGCTGGTACGGATCCTTCTTGAAGTCGTAGTACTCCTCCTCATCGGTAATGTGCTGCACGTACACCGCGGAGTCGACCCCGTTCTCCACCCGGATCCCTTGATAGGTAGGCATGAAGGTGGTGGCGGGGTTGGTGTTGTCCCAGTATTCGATCAGGAGATCGGATCGCCACGAACTGATGGGCGGCGTGGAGGCGGCGAGAAGCGGAGTGATGGACCGGCCTTCGATGCTGGGCGGCGCGGCCACTCGCGCCCAGTCGAGGATGGTGGCCGGAATGTCGATGTTCCCGACAAGGTGCGGCACAGTAATGCCGCGCGCGCCGCCAGGCACGCGGACGTACATGGGGATGTCGAGCGACTCGGCATAAGGCGCGGTCTTGTCCCAGAAGCGGTGGGCGCCGGTGGAGATGCCGTTATCGGACATGAAGACGATGGCGGTGTTCTCCAACTCGCCTTGGGCGGAGAGCGCCTGCACGATCTTCTCGATCATCTCGTCCACCGCCTGGAGCGCGCGAAGCGAGTTGCGATACTCGTTGTCGATGGCGTTCACTGTGGCGGAGGTATATCGGCCGATGCGGCGGATGTGGCTGGGCTTGTCGCTCACATCGCCCTCATCGAAGGCCGGCGTGCGCGGAGCCCCCCGGTCGGAGAACATGTCGTTGTGCCGAGCGGCCCCCTGCGACTTGTTGTGGGGAGCGTAGGGCGTGACCATCAGGAAGAAGGGCTGGTCGTCCTTCTCCTCGGTGTTGCGCAGGAAATCGACGGCGCGCGTGGTCAGGAAGTCAGTCTGATAGGTCCCGGACGGCGCGGTGCGATCGACGCCGTTGTCGTTGTAGGTGAAGTTCCGATAGGCCTGAGGCTCGGTGGTGCCGAGCCAGTCGTCCCAACCGGGCGGGGCTGAGGTCCAGCCCGCGCCGTACCCGTTCGTGTATTTGCCCATGTACGCGGTGCGGTAGCCCGCGGCCTTGAGCCACACCGGCAGCGAATCCCCCTCCAGGCCACTGTCCCGGTAGAGGCCGTACCCTCCAAGGGGCGGCTGATGCGAGCGGATCCGATGGGAATGGGCGTAGCGGCCGGTCAGGAGCGTGGCGCGAGAGGGGCCGCAGAGCGGGGTGGTGGCGATGGCGTTTTGGAAGGTGACGCCTTGCGCCGCAATCAACGATTGCATGAGGGGCATGTCCCGGGCACTCACCGATTCCTGATCGTCGCTCACGATCAGGACCACGTTCATTGGCTTCGGGGTGGGCGTGGGCGCCGGCTGAGAAGTCGATGGGGACGAGGGCGACGAGCCGGAACCGCAGGCGGCCAGCACAAAGAGGCTGCCCACGAGGCCCACGAACGTGGCGAGCCTGCGCCTCAAATCAAACAGTCTGGTCCGGTGCATCGTTTTCAGAAACCTCACTCATTGCGCCCGCCCTGGATTGCCCCCCAATATACAAAACCTTGTACGACGGGCGCCACTCCTGCAAAGGGCCTTCAACCGCGATCCAGTACAGTACGAGCGAGGACAAACGACCATGGCCACTAAACGCGAACATCTTCCGGGTCAGGCGCAAGTCAAGGGAACCATGATTCAGGCCCACCTGGATTGGCTCAAGGCGACGGGGCTCGACCCTGCCACAACCCTCCCCCGCCTCCTCCCTGCTGAACTCGGCAAGATCGTCTCCCACAGCATCCTCGCCACCACCTGGATCTCTCTTCAGTCCCTCGTCCTGGTGGATCGCGCCATCGCCACTGCGGCCAAACGGAACAGCGACGACGTCTTCCGGGAACTCGGACGTTATTCCGCGACCTCGAACCTCGCCGGGGTCTACGCGGGCTACGTCTCCGGCGAGCCCCATCGCTTCTTCGAGAAGCAGGCGCGTCTTCATGATCGGTTCCAGAACTTCGGTGCAAGTGCGTACAAGGAGATCGGGCCGCGGGCCGGCCAGATGCGGCTCACCAACTACATCGAGTATTCGCCGGTCTTCTGCCTGAGCGCCGAGGGCTACTACCAGGGCGCGCTCGAAACCATGAAGGCTCCCGGCCCCATCCGCGTCCGGGAGACGTTGTGCACATGCGCGGGCGACGAAGCCTGCGTCTTCGAACTTACCTGGTAACGCGCTTCGGCGGTCCGGCCGACCAGATTCAGCGCACCGCGACCAGAACCGGCTGGGTCCAGGCCATCAGTCCGTTCGAGTCGACGATCTTCGCTCGCACGTAGCCCTCGTCGCCCTTCCATTCGTAGGTCACGGCGTCCGCGTGCCGCGCCGCGCCCAGCGACGTGGCGTTCTGGGGCAGAACCGGCGTCACCCACGCATCCTTGAGCACCTTCCCACCCCGCCCGATGAAGGAGACATGGTATCGGCTCTGCTGGAGGACCTTCACTTTCAGGGTCACCGCGCGATCCGTCACCCTGTACTCCGTGAGTTCCACACCGGTGGACGCGTAGAAGTCACCGCGCTCCAGCGCGGCCATGATGGCGGCCTCGGTGAACCGATCGGAGCGCACCATCACGAAGGCACGACCCGGGGCTGAAGGAGCCGCGGGCAGAGGCGGTGTCTTGAAGAAGTGGGCGTCATCCGCCGCCACGCCGTATATGAGCGTCCCGGCGCTCAGCACTTGGTCCCACATGGCCTCAACGCTCGGACGATCGCCCCCGCCAAGGTTGTTGGTCTGCATATGGCCATTCCAGATCTCGACGAGCGGCGCATGGCGCAGCGGTTTCAGATCCTCCGCGGTGAGCGACCAGACGAAGTTCGGGTGATTAATGATGGGCAGGCCCGAGGCCCGGCGGATCGCGTCTACGTTCCGCTGCAGGACATCGGTCGGACTCGTCCCCTTCTGCCGGGGCACCACGCTTTTCACTCCGACGCCGATCAGATGGATCTCCTTGCGGCCCAGGTCGCGGGTCGAGGGATCCCCGCCCGCACCGAGCTCGGGGATGAAGGCATCCGTCACCTCCTCCCCCTGGATCACCATGAAGGGCCGAAAGGGCAGCGCGGTGCGATCGGTGGCGTTCGACCCGGCAGTGCCGAAAAGGGCCTTCAGACCATCGACGGGCGTGATCGAGTCGTGATCGGAAAGGACCACGAAGTTGTAGCCCTGCTCGCGATAGAAGCGAACCACGTCCACCGGAGCGCTGTCGCCGTCGGTGTTGATGGTGTGGGTATGGGTGTTCCCCTTGTACCAGCGAGTGGGAGGCGGCGCCCCCGGAGCAGCATCGTGGGCCAGGAGAACTGCCGGGATGGCGAGTGCGATGAGGACGAGCCATGGACGGCCGTCCGATCGATGTTTCATCTGGACACTCCTTCCGCTAGCGGCGTTTCGTGATGGCCTCGAACCAGGTCTCCGCCATCACCCGGTAACCGGTGGAGGATGGGTGAATATAGTCGGCGAAAAGATCCCGGTAGTCGAAAGGCGAGCGTTCGAAGGCCGCGTGCAGGTCGACCAGCACCACATCTTCCTCCGCAGCCATGCGTCGGATGTGGTCGTTCTGGACGATCACCCAGGTGTTGCGCTGGGGCGAGGCGCGGAAGTCGCCCTCCAGGTTGGTCATCAGCATTGTGCCCACGAATGGAAATCCGCCCTGCGCCTTCACCTTGCGCACAATCGAGCGCAGGCTCTCGATGGTAAAGCAGGGCGTCTCGTCGCAACGAGGATCGGCCCAATCGTTGGTCCCGTAGAGGATCAAGGTGAAGGCGGGGCGGCCCCCGGCGAGGGAATCGGCGATCCGCGCATCCCCTCGCTCCGAACTCGAGGAATCGAGGCCGTCGGGAATTACCCGCGCCTTGCCGAAGTGGGCGCTGAGGAGCCTCTCCAGCATGCCTATATAGCCCTGCCCGTCACCCACTGCGGCCTGGCCGTTGGTGATGCTGTCCCCGAAGGCCAGGTAGACGCCCGGGGTGGCTCCCGCTCCTGTGGGCAGAGTGATCGGGACATTAAACGTTCCGGTGAGGGGCGGTGCCACCACCAGGCCCTCCGGAGCGCGGTGATAGGGAGGGAGAGAGGCGGTGGTCACGGCGAGAGTCTGCGCGGACTGCAGCACCTCCAGCGACACCATACCCGAGCCCACCGCGGTCCGACCGGAGGCCGAGCCGAAGGTGATCTCCGCGCCCGGAATGCGGATCGACTCGGAGACGTCAAGGGACCCGTTGCGGTTCTCGTCCAGGAAGGCCATGAAGGTGACGGTGCGACTGACCGGGCTGGGCGCCAGAGGTGGGGCCGAACCTCCCCCGCAGGAGGCGGCGAGAAGGGCAACCAGCGACAGCGGGGGGAGCGTCCTCATGGGGTTTGGGGAAGGCGGATCCTATTACACCGGGAGCTTGGCAAGTCCTTGAACCCTCGCGTAAAATCGTCGAATGAGTTCTACCCGCCTGACCCTTGCGTGCCTCGCCCTGCCCTTGATCGTCGCCGTCTCCAGCTGCGGCGACGGCCTGGAACTCGCACCGAACCTCTCCGGCCCCAAGGCCACCATCACGGGCGCCGGTGCCGCCCCGACCGCCACCCCCACCCCAACCGCTACTCCTGCCCCGACCGCCACCCCCACGGCAACTCCCAGCGCTGCCGGCAGTTGCACCCTGCCCACAAGGCCCGACTGCGGGAACAGCGGCTGCTGCTCCAGGGGGGGGCCGAAATGTTTGGCGGAGCGATCAACGACGCCCAAGCCCATCTCGAGCGCACCCGCCCCGACATCTTCAATAGCAATGGGTCGCTGAAGCTCGACGAAATCGAGTACACGAATCTCCTCGCCACGACCCTGATGGCCCTGAACCCGGGCATGTGCGCGCGCGGCGGTGGTGAGAACGGCGAGTCCTATTCGAAGGATGAAGTGGCCATCAAAATCAACAACGACGTCTCGCAGAACGTCGACGTGATCATCGGCAGCAGCCACACGCCCTACATCGGCGACCGTTACACCTGCCGCCCCGCGAGCTTCTAGGCCTTCGGGATTCCGTTCAAGAGACGGCGGCGAGAAATCGCCGCCGTTTTCATTTCGTGATCGGACACAAGGGCGTGAAGCCCTCGTAAGAGGGCGGCGGTGCGAATCCAAGGTGCCCCAACTGATCGGCCAGTGAGGGCGCCCACAGCAGCGCCAGGATCACGGCGAGACCAACGAGCAGGGCACGTCGCGCGCGAGTGCGACCCGCGGCGCAGTCGAAGCCGAGCAGTGACGCGGGCAGGATTATGAACGCGGGCAGCACGGGCAGCCGGTACCGCGAGAATCCGTGAGTCGCGATGTGGAGAAGCAGATAAGCGCCGAGCAAGCCCAGAAGCAGGACCATCCTGCGATCCATGGGCGCGCGCGAAAGCGCGGCCACCGAGGCCATGGCGATCAGGATCCAGGGGACGAGCACGATGAATGCCACTCCCCGGTAGGCAGCACAACTCACATCCGCTCCGTACGCCCCGCGGCGCAGGTGGATGAGGGCGAGCGAGTCGAGTTCGGCGAGGCGCGGGCCCTCGTCACGGATCTTCTCGAAGATCCAGGCGGGCTGGCGATTCCAGATCGCGCGCAGACCGGCGGCTCTCGCCCACTGGAACTGCCCCACCTTTCCCTCGTTCGCGTAATACTCGTCGTAGACCTCGCCTCTCGGGATTCCCGCATTGCCCTGATAGAGGTTCAATCCGCCCCCGGTGGACACCGGGATGAAGGCGTCGAACTGAATCCAATTGCGCACGGTCCACGGGGCCACGATCAGGAAGGCGGACCCCGCCACGATGGCGGCGAGGCCAAAGCGCCGCGGCTTCGTCGAGGCCAGCCAGAGGACGGCGACGGGCAGGAGGTAGAGCAGGGTTTCGCGCGTGAGGATGGCGACACCGAAGAGCAGGCCCGCAGCGACGGCGGCCTTTCGCGACCCGGTCTCGTCGGCCGCGAGAACCCGTTCGACCGCCATCCAGAAGAACGTGAGGAACAACGTCTCGCACCAGAAGTGGGAGGCGTACCAGATCAGTTCCGGATAGAAGGCGGCGATGGCGGCCGCGGCCAACGCGGCGCGCGGCCCTGAGATCTTGAGAGTGATGCGGTGGATCACCGGGATCAGAAGACTGCCGATCAGGCCCTGAGCGATCTTGATGGCGAGCAGCCCGCCGAAGAGCGAGTTCAGCGACGCGAGGAAGTAGGGGTAGACCGGGGGGTGGAAGATCGGATAGTTCGAAAACGGTGAGAAGGCCGCGGCCGGGATGCGGGTCAATGCCATCAACCACATCGTCTCGTCGGCGACGGGCGACGTCATGGGTTCGAGCCAGATGAAAGCCAGGCGGAAGGCCAGACCCGCGGCCCACAGGGCGAGAAGGGGGCGGGTCAGGCCGAAAGGGGTGGGCGTGGGTTTGGCTTCAATCACGAGACGGGGCTGATTATCCGCGACCTGAGGCTTCCGACTTGGGGCTTCATGGGAAGCGAACCCTAGAATCACGCCCATGAGACTTGGACGCGTCTTCTTTCCGGCCCTCCTCCTAGGCGCAGCGCTCGGAGCCTACTTCGGCAAGGACATCAAGGAAGTGGTCTCCCGCACTTCGGTGGCCGAGGCCCAGACCCGATCCGGCGCAACCGCGCCCCGCGCGCGTAATCTCGATGCCGACGAACAGGCCACCATCGCCCTGTTTAAGGACTCCCAGGCCGCGGTGGCGTTCATCACCACCACCGAGCAACAGGTCGACTTCTGGAGCCGCACCGTCTCCGAACAGGCCACCGGATCGGGTTCGGGTTTCGTCTGGGACAACAAGGGGCACATCGTCACCAACTACCACGTGGTCCAGCCCGTGGTCGGCTCGCGCTCGGCGGAGATCCGGGTGACCCTGCGGGACCGGAATCTGGCCGGCACACTGGTGGGCGCCGCGCCCGAACTCGACCTCGCGGTGATCCGTATTGAGGCCCCGGCCGAACTCGGCGCCCTGCCGCTCGGCAGCAGCTCCGACCTCGAGGTCGGACAGAAGGTGTTCGCCATCGGCAACCCCTTCGGCCTCGATCACACTCTGACCACGGGAATCGTGAGCGCCCTCGGACGAACCATCACCAGCGTGCTCAACACACCCATCGAAGACGTGATTCAGACCGATGCCGCCATCAACCCCGGCAACTCGGGTGGCCCCCTCCTCGATAGTTCGGGACGGCTGATCGGCGTGAATACCGCCATCTACTCGCCCTCGGGCGCGAACGCCGGCATCGGGTTCGCCGTCCCCGTCGACACGGTCAGCCGGGTGGTGCCCCAGTTGATCGAGTTCGGGCGGATGCGACGTCCCGTCATCGGCGTGCGCCTCGACAGCCGGCTCGATGGTCTGGTGGCCCGGCGTTTCGGGGTGCGAGGCGCCGTGATCATGGACGTCGAAAAGGGCTCGGCGGCAGCGCGGGCCGGACTCACCGGCGTCGACATGGATCGCAACAGCATCAGCGTGGGCGACGTCATCACCGAGATCGACGGCAAGCCCGTGCTCAGCCAGACCGATCTCTCGGGCCGGCTCTCCTACATCGAGCCCGGAGCGACCGTCGACATGAAGGTCTGGCGCGACGGCAAGACGCGCACGGTCAAGCTGAAACTCGGGACGTCCGAGTAGCGGTCAGTTCAGAGACTTCTGCCAGAAGCCGAAGGTGTGGCGGGTGTAGGTGCCCGTCTCGATCACGGGCTGTTCGAAACCCTGGGGGGCCGCAGGGTGCAACGCGCGCAGGGCGTGAATCGCCCCAATCGCCACCGGCAGCTTCTCCGGCACATCGTCCCAGCCGAGCAGCAGGACGCCGCCCGGTGAGAGCGCGGCGGCGCACGCGGCCATCGAGCGTTCGATCTCCGCGGGGTCGTTCAAGCCCCACCCGATGACGCCGTTGCAGATGATGAGATCGAGCGAACCCTCGGGGAAATGGCGGGCAAGGTCGGCGAGCGCACCCACGATGTGCCGGCGCGCCCCGTGGCCGGCTCGGTCCGGGTCGATCTCGATGGTGGTGTACTCCCGCCCAGTCGGCGCGAAGAGTCCCTCGACGTGTTCGGTGTACCAGTCGCAGCCCACGAACAGCACCCGCGCGAACCGTGGGTTCGTCGCGAGCCGCGGAAGGATGCGCTCGTCGAGGATCCGCCGATCCTCCGCGCGATGGCGGGGCTTGAATCCGAAGATCCCCGCGCTCAACCGGAGCAAGGCGTAGTAGAGGATGCCCGCCGCCTTCTGGGCCTTGCGGGCGACCCGTGACGAATTCAGCGGGGATGTCACTGGGGGCGGGGAGAGACGTGGAGGGCGAGCCGGATCATGGTGTGTTCGTCTGGGCGGGTGGACGGCCCCGCGGTTACCGCGACGCCCCTCGACCGCGCCTTCACGCTGTAGACAAAGGAGTCGTAGTACATCACCGAGGGCCCGGGAATCACCCGGAACCGCACCAGACCGTGCGGCGGCACGAGGGCGCGCTGGGCCGCGCCGCCCGCCTCGATCTCCACATCATCACCGGTCTGCGCGCCCACCAGGGTCACATCGATCCAGTCGACCGGCTCGTTGGCGCGCAGCAGCACCTCGGTGCTTTCGGTGCGACGCACCCTAAAGCCTTCCATCGGATCGCCGTTTGGATGAGCCATCTCCGGGACGGGCTCGCGCCCGAACGTGCCGTCGTCGGGGAAGTACAGCCAGTAGCCGTGGTGAGTGCCCGGTCGGTGAAGGGCGAGGTCGCCCTCGGCCTCGTCGTAGGGCTGTTTCTTGCGCCCGGGATCGGTACAAAACGACAGATCGTTCAGCATGGCCCGCTCGGCGCGCAGCAGGGTGAGGGGACCGCCCGGGGGGCTCGCCAGCATCGCGGGCTTGAGCGAATGCCCCACCGGGCTGAGCCAGGCCGGGAGCAGGAACAAGGCGCTCACAGCAAAACCGAGGAGCGCGGTCAGGAACTCACGCCCGCGGGGCAGGAACAACATGGCGAGAGGCAGGGCGGCCATGAAATAGCGGTTCCCAACCGTGCCTCCGCCGCCGTACCAGTTGGTGGGACCGGGCAGGACGCGAATGCTCACGAAGAAGAAGATCAACAGTCCCGCAACCGCGAACCACCCTTCCTTCTCCCGCGGACCCACGAGGAGGAAGAACATCAGCGCGATGAAAGCGGGCGCGTAGTAGGGCAGCATGCCCGCGTACCGGCCGAACCAGAAGTCGACCAGGTTCGCCACGAACATCTGATCGAGTTCGACTTTGGACTGCGGGATGCCGGCGCCCAGTGTCTCGGCCTCGCCCTCCACGAGCGGCCCGAGCTTCATCGTGGTCATCCATTCGCCGCCGTTACCGAAGGTGATGTCGCGCAGTTCACCGCGATCGAAGGGGAACTCCGAACCGAAGGTCTTCCGCTCCCCGCCCTGATAGTTCCACTCGCCGGTGACCAGGGTGTTGACGCCGAACAGCGCGACCGTGCAACCCACCATCACCACGCCAAGGCGTAGCGCCTCGAGTGCCTTGCGGACGAAGGTGAGGCCCGGAGTGAAGAAGGGCGCCAGGCCCAGGGGGGCGGCCATGAGCAGATGGGTGGGCTTGGTGTAGCCGGCAATGCCGAAAAGGAGGGCCGAGAGCACCAGATGGTCGCGCCGCCAGGCCAGAAGGGCAAGGGAGATGACGGCGAGATTCATGACTTCGGGCTGGATCCAGAAGATGTACAGGGGTGCGATGGTGGCGACAACCAGCACTCCCGATGCGGCCATGGCCATCCCTTCCGTGGTTCGCGTGCGCAGCTCCAGGAAGGCGCTGAGCCAGGCGACGAGAAGGCAAACCGCGTTGAAGACCAGAAAGCCGGACGTACCGAACACAGCCACGAAGGGCGCGGCCAGAACCGCGTAGGTCATGGCCTTACCGAAGTAGATCCGCTTCTCGTCCTCCCCCACCCGCTTGATCCAGGGGAACGAGCCATCAACTTCGAAACCACCGGAAGCGCGCTTCAGGAAGATGCCGCTCGGCCCGCCCGGATACTCGCGTTTGACCCGGACGAGGTCGCCCGCCGTGTACTCGAAGTCGAAGTCCGAGACGAGGCTCCAGGTCATGGAGTAGTAGGTGGCGCCGTCCGAGAAGAAGTGCCCCTTCGCGAGCTTCGGCGGGTCGCTGAGCACACACACGCCCAGCAGCGCCGCGGCCGAGATGGCCATGAAAACCCGGGGCAACAAGCGGAGGAATCTGCTCATCGGTTCGCGGACGGGCTCAGAGCCTGCGACTTGAGCATGGGCTGCCTTGGACCAGAGAAGCGCGCGGGCTCAGGGAAGATCGAGGGCCGGCAGTGCGTCCTGCTCGATGACTCGGAGGTTTTTCCACGCTCCTTTACGATAGCGGACGAACAGGGTCACACCAAGGATCACCACGTAGAGCGAGGCGAAGATCCAGGCCACGTACACCCCGTGCCCCCCGCGGACGCAGAACCACCACGTGGGCAGGAGCATGGCCACCCAGGAAATCAATACCGTGGCCATCATCGGGAAACGCGTGTCCCCCGCTCCCTTGAGGCCGCCCGCGCAGACCACGTTCACCATGTCGAAGATCGAATAGAACGCCACGAAACGGAGCAGGATGGTGGCGATGGCGCTCACCTCGGCGAACACCACGGGGTCGGCGCCCACGGCGTAGGGAGCGAGAAGCAGGTCCGGGATCAGGAGATAGGCGGAGCTGCAGATGATCATGTAGATCTGCGAGATCACGAGACCCGACTTGATCGCGCGATCGGCCAGCGCGGGGCGATGCATCCCCAGGTACCGGGCGACCAGGGTGGAGACGCCATAGCCAAGCCCCACCGCGGGCAGAAACACGATGGTGTTGAGATTGAAGGCGATCGAGGTGGCGGCCAACGGGGCCACTCCGATGTTGCCGATGACGAACATGAAGAGAGTGAAGGCCAGAATCTCGAGAGACGGCTGGAGACCAGAGGGCACTCCCAGCTTGAGCAGGCGGGCGAAGATGCGCGGCTTGAACTGGAAGTCCATGAAACCGTGGGCCATGCGCTCGGGCGCGTTCAGAATCAGGGCGAGGTAGATGAGGGCTCCAAGCACCTGGCTGATGATCGTGGCATAGGCGGCGCCGGCCGTCCCCATCTCGGGGAAGCCGAACTTCCCGAAGATGAGCACCCAGTCGAGAACCACGTTCACCAAGGTCGCCACCATGGTGACGCCGAGAACGACCCTCGTCTTGCCGCGGCCGGCATAGTAGGTCGAGAACGCGACCATCAGGACCACGGGGAAGGTGCCGCGCAGCATGATGCGCGCGTAGGTGATCTCGTGGACCCGCATCGACGTGTCGTGCCCGACCGCGTCGAAGAGCGGGGTCACGAAGTACGAGAGCCCCCAGCCCAAGAGACCGGCGAGGATGGAGAAGTAGGCGGCCTGGTAGACCACTGCGCCGATGCGCTCCTCGCGTTTCGCCCCGACGTATTGCGACACGAAGGGCGTGGCGTATTCCGCGGTGCCGTTGAAAAGACCGGTCAGCACGTAGATAGCGAAGCCGCCGGTGGTCACGCCGGCCACGGCCTCGGCCGACCACCAGGTCAGGAAGATGCGATCGACGAAGTGCTGCATCGTGACCGACATCATCGAGAGGATGAGCGGGAAGCCGAGGATCAGAACCTCGCGTCCGCCCGCGTCGCCCCGCCAGAGGGCCATGAGTCGGTTCATGCGCCCTTCGCGCCGAGCAGGTCGGCCGCCTTCTCTCCGATCATCACGCAGGCGGCGTGAGTGGTCGCGTTCACCACTTCCGGCATGATCGACGCGTCGGCCACGCGCAATCCCTCGATACCGCGCACACGGAGTCGCGGGTCCACCACCGCCATGGGGTCGAGCGACGGGCCCATTCGGCACGTTCCCGCGGCATGAAAGATTGTGTCGGCGGCGGCGCGCACGAGGGCCTGGATCTCGGCGTCCGTCTTCGCGCCGATGCTCTGGTCGACCTCGGCTCCGCGCAGGGCGTCGTAAGCCGGCGAGGCCGCGAGTCTCCTGACGAGATGCACACCTCGCACCAGAGCCACAACGTCGGCGGGCTCCTGAAGATAGTTGGCGCGGATCTCCGGCGCGGCAAACGGGTCGGCAGTGCGCAGGCGAATCAGGCCGCGCGACTTTGGAGCCACGTGGGACACGGTGAGGGTGATGAAGCGATCCGGCTGATCGAGTCCGCGCCCCACGTAAAACTGCAGATCCGGTATCGAAGTGGCAGGACCCTCCGCGGGCGACAGGGAAGACGTGAAGAGACCGGCGGTGACCGTCGACCCGGGCAGAACCGTCTTGCCCTGGAAACGGATGGAGAGGCGCAGATGGTCCTGAAGATTGCCGCCCACACCCGCCAGATCGGAGACCACCTTCAGGCCGAGGGCCCGCAAATGCTCGGCCGGGCCGATGCCCGACAACATCAGGAGCTTCGGCGATTCGACCGCTCCCCCGCACAGGATGACTTCACGTTCGGCCCGGGCCGTCTCGGAGGCGCCGTTGCGCTGATAGTCGATGCCCACCACACGACGCTTCGAGAAAACAAGGCGCGAGGCCTGGGCGTGCGAGCGCACCTCGAGGTTGGGACGCGAGAGGACGGGCACAAGAAAGGCGGCGGCGGCACTGTGGCGGCGGCCGTCCAGGATGTTCTTCTGGTAGAAGCCGGCCACGTTCTCGTGGGCTGGACCGTTGAAGTCGAAGCGAGGGTCCGAGCCGAATCCGGCCCCCGCCGCGGCGCCTAGGAAGGCGCGGTGCCCGTCGTGGGGATCGCGGCCACTGGCGACAGTCAACGGGCCTTTCGTCCCGCGATACTCGGAAGGGTCGCCGTCGTTCCTCTCGGAGCGTTTGAAAAACGGCAGCAGGTCGTCGTAACCCCAGCCTTCGTTCCCGAGGTCGCGCCAACGGTCGAAGCTCAGCCGATGGCCGCGGATGTGGGCCATGGCGTTGATGGCGCTCGACCCCCCAAGAGCCTTGCCCCGCGGGAAAGCGATCCGCCGATCGAGGAGGCCGGGCTCCGGTTCCGTCCGGTAGCCCCAGTCGTACTTCGAGCCCATGAGCGACACCCACTGGCCCGGCGTTGTCACCGCGGGATCGTTCTCGCCCGAACCACCCGCCTCGAGCAGGAGAACGCGCACCGAGGAGTCGGCCGAAAGTCGATGAGCGAGGACGCAGCCCGCGGAGCCCGCACCGACCACGATGTAGTCAAATGGCTTCGGGCCGAGAGGCGCGGAGGCTCCCCGAGCCAGGGGAGGCGTCACCGCGGCCAGCTTGAGGAAGTCGCGCCGCTTCATAACCGCTCATCTTGCCAGATGCCGCCTTCCGGCTAGAGTTCGATCAGGGACCAAATCCAAGACACCATGCAGATCCGCGAAGCCTCCTCCCTCAAGGACCTCGATGAAGTCGCCCTGATCCAGCGCGAAGTGTGGAAGGTCGAGGACCTCGAAATCACCGGTCGCCTTCAGCTCAAGGCCAGCCAATATGCGGGGGCCTCCATCCTGGTGGCTCAAGCCGGCGACGGGACCATCGCGGGTTTCGCCTACGCCGTACCCGCCTTCAACCGCGGCGAGGTCTACTGGCATTCAGACATGCTGGCCGTCCGGTCGAAGTACCGCAGCGCCAGGGTCGGCCAGAGCCTCAAATGGTCGCAGCGCGAACACGCCCTGCGCAGCGGCATCCGGAGGATCACCTGGACCTTCGATCCCATGCAGACGGGCAACGCCCATCTGAACATCGAGACCCTCGGGGTCACGGTGCGTGAGTATCTGAGCAATTTTTATGGCGTCACCTCATCGGTGCTCCACCACGGCATGCCCACTGACCGCCTGCTCGCCTCGTGGGAACTCGAATCGCCCCGGGTGGCCGCATTGTCTCGCGGCGAGACCCCGCCATCCATCGAACCCCTGATCCGCGTCACTATCCCGGCGTGGTGGAACGACATCGTGAACCGCGACCAGTACCGCGCCCTGCTGGAGCAGCGGCGGGTGGAGACAGAACTGACCGCGGCCTTCGCGCGCGGCCTCGTCATCTACGGATTCGACAGACCCTCGACCACGTACCTCCTGAGCCGGGCGGGCTCGTAGTCCAAGAAACGCCGCTTCTCACACCCACGGAGCCGTCATGCGCCCCCTCCTCTGCCTTCTTTTCGCGACCCTGTTCGCTGCCCCCGCCTCGCGGGCCGACGCGCAGTCGCCGTCTCCGGCCGCCGCTCCATCCCCCCTCCGCACGGTGTGGGAAGGCAAGAAGAGCGGGTGGGAACTCGCGACCGCCGAGCAGCGCAAGGAGATCTTCGCCTTCAACGAGTCGTACAAGACGTATCTGAAGGTCGCGCGCAGCGCCTACTTCTCCACGAAGGAGACGATTCGGCAGGCGAAGGCCGCGGGGTTCGTGGAGTTTTCGACCGCCACGCAGGTCAAGCCGGGCGCGAAGCTCATCGTAAACGGCCGGGACCGCGGAGTGATGCTGGTGGTCGTCGGTTCCGACCCTCTCACCGCGGGCCTGCGCGTGGTGGCCACCCACCACGACTCGTCCCACCTCGACCTCAAGGCGCGACCCATCTACGTGAAGGGCGCGGTGGCCATGTTCAACACCGTCGAGTACGGCGGCATCAAGCGCTATCAGTACGCCAACGAACCTCTGGCTCTGATCGGGCGCGTCGACACCACCGACGGGAAGACCGTCGACGTGTCTATCGGCCTCGACCCGAACGACCCCGTGTTCGTAATCCCCGACAACGCGCCGCACTCCGATGCCCCCCTGCGCGGCCGCACTTACCAGACTGTGCTCGAAGCCGAGGAGCTGGACCCGGTGGCCGCGAGTATTCCCACCGACAAATCGCTGGTAGCCACGGTGATGAACGAGTTGACCGCGCGCTACGGTATCCGCGAGGAGGACTTCGTGTCGGGCGAACTGCACCTCGTGCCCGCCCGCTCACCGGCCGATGTGGGCCTGGATCGCGGCCTCACCGGCGGCTACGGTCAGGACGACCGGCTGTCGTCTTATTGCGCGATCCGCGCGATCATGGATCTTCAGAAGACGCCGAAGCGCAGCGCGGTCGCCTACCTTACGAACCACGAGGAAGCGGGGTCGGTTAACAACACCGGAGCGCGGTCCGAGTTCTTCAACAACACCGTGGGCCGTTTGATCCTGGCCCAGCGCGGTCGCGAATACAACGATCTCGATCTGCGCCTCGCCCTGAGCGCATCGGAGGTGATCTCCGCCGACACCAACGACGGGATCAATCCACTCTTCGCGTCCACCAGTGAAGAGACGAACGCGGCCAAGCTCGGCTACGGTCCCTCGATCAAACGCTACGGACGCGGGTTCGACGGCAACTCCGAGTTCATCGCGCGTATCCGCGGTGTGCTCGATCGCGCCTCGATCCCGTGGCAGACTCAGACACCGAAGGTAGGCGTTGGCGGAGGCGGCACCATCGGAGTGTTCTTCTCGGATTGGGACATGGAGGTGATCGATATGGGCGTGCCCCTGCTCTCGATGCACTCCACCTTCGAAATCTCGTCGAAAGTCGACACCTGGAACTTCTACCGCTTCATGTCCGCGTTTCTCAGCTCGTAGGGCCGCAACCCACCCCACCGATATCGCCCTCACGCCAGTCCTCAAGGAGATCACCATCATGAGCGCCCGCTCCCACCACCGCCGCGACTTCTTCAAGACCTCGGGCGCCGCCGTGCTCGGCGCGGCCGCGGCCCACGCTGCTCCCGCTCACGCTCAGACCACGACGCCCTCGCTGCCGGCGCCCATCGCGGCCCTCAAGCCGATGACCTCGGGTGTCGCGCCCATCTCAATCGACGAGCGGAGGGTCCGCATCGAGAAGGCGAAGGCCCTGTTGGCGGAGACCGGAATGCAGGCGCTGGTCATCGCTTCCGGCACCTCTCTCGATTACTTCACCGGGGCGCGCTGGGGAATCTCGGAACGCTTCTTCGGCTGTGTGATCACCCGCGAAGGCGACCCGGCCTGGGTCACTCCGGCCTTCGAGAAGGCCCGCGCCCTCGAGCAAGTGAAGATCGGAACCGACGTCCGCGCCTGGGAGGAGCATGAATCACCGTCGGCCCTCGTGGCCAGGATCCTCAAGGACCGCGGCGTGGTCACGGGGAAGCTCGGCATCGAGGAGATGATGCCATTCACCTTCGCCGACGAGATCGGTAAGGCCGCGCCCTCCCTGCAGCTCGTGAATGGAACCCCTGTCACCGCGGGCTGCCGGATGATCAAGGACGCTCACGAGATCGCGCTGATGCGGCGGGCCTGTGAGATCACCGTAACCGCGCACCGCGCGGTGTTCGCGTCGCTCAAGGAAGGCATGACCCAGGACCAGGTGGCGGGCCTTTCCGCGGCCGCGCATCGGCAACTGGGCATGGCCGGCGGCGCCCTCGTTCTCTTCGGCCAGGACGCGGCTTATCCGCACGGCACCACCAACCCTCAGCCGCTGAAGGCGGGCGATGCCGTTCTGCTCGACGGCGGCGGACGTCTGCACGGCTACGCCTCCGATATCACCCGCACCGCCATATTCGGAGCCAAGCCCACCGATCGCCAGCGCCTGATCTGGGACACGGTACGCAAGGCTCAGGACGCGGCCTTCCGTGCGGCGAAGCCCGGAGTCGAGTGCCAGGCCGTCGACGCGGCCGCGCGCCAGGTGGTCACCGACGCGGGCTTCGGCAAGGACTACGAAATGTTCGGTCATCGCGTGGGTCACGGCATCGGCATGGATGGCCATGAGTGGACGTACTTCGTTCGCGGCAACACCACAAAGCTGCGCCCCGGCATGTGCTTCTCCGACGAACCGGGGATCTACATCTATGGAGAGATCGGCGTCCGCCACGAGGACATCATCTTCATCACCGAAACCGGGGCCGAGAACATGACGAAGTGGCCGGGAACCCCGGAAGACCCGGCCGTGGTGTAACCGCGACCTTCCGGGCACGAGGTTTGCAAAGTCGCAAGGTCTCCTTCCTCCCGATCCTCGGGTTGAAGAACGAAAGCGAGAACCTGGCATGCGCAACTCCGGAAAAGCCCCGACCATGATCGTCTGGATCATTTGCCTGATCCTCTACGTCGTGGCCCTCGTCGCGCACTTCCACTGGGCTTCGGTGCCCGCGCTGGCCGCCCAGTGGGCGTGGGTCATCGGCTTCGGCCTGCTGCTCGTGGCCTGCCGGGTGCGCGGTCTGTAGCTTCTACAAACCGAACACCCGATGGTCGCACTTCAGTGCTTGAAGTGACGTTTGCCGGTGAAGACCATCGAGAGGCCGAGTTCGTCGGCGGCCTTCACCACTTCCTCGTCCTTGACTGAGCCGCCGGGCTGAATGATGGCGGTGGCGCCTGTCTTCGCGATGGCGTCGACGTTGTCGCGGAACGGGAAAAACCCGTCCGAGGCCACCACCGCGCCCTTCAGGTCCATCCGGGCCTTCGAGATGGCGATCTTCACCGAGTCGATGCGGCTCATCTGGCCGGCGCCGATCCCCACCGTCTGCTGCGCGTTCGCGAACACGATCGCGTTCGACTTCACGTGCTTGGCTACGTTCCAGGCGAAGGCCAGAGACTCCCACTCGGCGGGCGTCGGTTTGCGCTTGCTCACCGGATCGCAAGCGCCGCGGTCGAAACGCGCCATGTCCCACTCCTGGGCCAGGATGCCGCCCATCACCCGCTTCTGATCGAAGCCGGTGACGCGGTGAATGGAAGTCACGTCCATGTCGAGGACGCGCAGGTTCTTCTTCACGGCCAATGCGGCCTTGGCCTCGGCACTGAAGCCTGGGGCGATCACCGCCTCGAAGAAGGAACCGGTGATCTTCGCGGCCATGGCCGCGTCGCAGCGGACGCTCAGGGCCACGATGCCCCCGAAGGCCGAGGTGGGATCGCAGTCCCAGGCCCGGTCGAACGCCTCCTCGAGTGAGGCGCCACGGCCCACGCCGCAGGGGTTCGTGTGCTTGATGATGGCGACCGCGGTGCCGTCCACGTCGGTAACCAGGCGCCAGGCGGCGTCAAGGTCGAGGATGTTGTTGAACGACAACTCCTTGCCCTGAAGCACACGGGCCGCGGCCACCGAGTACATGGTCGAGCCCATGTCCGAGTAGAAGGCCGCGCGCTGGTGCGGGTTTTCTCCGTAGCGCAGATCCTGGATCTTCTCGAAGCTCTGGTTCAACCGGTACGGGAACACGCTGTCGCTGTTCGCCTTGGCGAAGGTCCCCTCGGCGGCCTCGATCTCCGCGAAGTAACCCGCGATTGCCGTCTCGTACCGTGCAGTGTGACGAAAGGCCTTCTGTGCGAAGTACAGCCGCGTGGCGAGGTCGATGCCGCCCTCACGGCCGAGTTGTTCGAGGAGCTGCCCATAGTCGGCCGAGTCCACCACCACCGCCACCGATTGGAAGTTCTTGGCCGCGGCCCGCACCATCGAGGGCCCACCGATGTCGATGTTCTCGATGGCCTCGTCGAAAGCCGCCCCCTTCGCGACCTTGTCCTCGAACGGATAGAGATTCACCACCACCACGTCGATGGGTGAAAGGCCCGTCCGCTCGAGATCGGCCAGGTGTTCCTCGGTGCGCCGGGCCAGGATCCCCCCGAAGACTTTGGGATGCAGCGTCTTCACCCGGCCACTCAGAATCTCGGGAAATTCGGTGACGTCGGAAACCGCGGTGACGGGGACACCGGCCTCGACGAGCGCAGTCGCGGTGCCTCCGGTGGAGAGGATCTCAAAGCCCAGGGCCACAAGACCCCGTCCGAGATCGACCACGCCTTCCTTGCGGTAGACGGAAATGAGCGCGCGCTTCTTGGGAAGGGTCATGGCAGGGGTCATGAGGTCACTCTTGCTGATGAAAAATGGTGGGTCTTGGTTTTATGAGCCGCGGAGACGGGGTGCGCTGCATGTCGCCGCCGGCGCTGCGCCAGATGGCGATCCAGGTCGCGGCAACCGCACTGACGGATCGAGAATAGGCGGTGGAAGCGACCGCGAAAACCGGGCTGCGAAAATCGATCTCCCTCGCGGCGAGGACCCGTCCCGCCTCCTGGCCTTCCTCCCGTAACCGCGCGCCTTGGGCGGGTGTTCTCGCCACCACCGCATCGAGAAAGGCGGGCACTTGAGGGAGGGCGAGGCGCATAGACTCGGGAGCCACCACAACCACGGGAATCTTGTCGAGATTCGCGGTGACGAAAGCATAGAACTCGCGCCTTATGGCCCGCGCCTTCACGTCGTCCCCGAGGCCCGCCCCCACGGCGGGATCGGCGAGGTCCACGGCCAGGCGGTAGGTGACGCCGAGGGCGATCACCGCGGCCCGAAAATCCCGGCCCTGAAGCGCCTTCACACGCTCAGCGAACTCCTGCGCCAATGCCGTCTGGCTGGGCTCCCCAAGCCGGCCCTTCTGGACATCCTGGTAGAGCAGAGGCAGCGCGGGCATCCCTGAAATCCTCGCGTTGGCGAAAATCTCGACTTCGTTTGCGAGGAACGCCTCGGCCAGCGACCTTGGAAGCAGCCGCAGTGCATCGCGCGCGATGCGTTCCGAAAGGTCGGCCGGCCAAGCCTCGGCCCGCAGCGGGCCCAGGGCCAGCGCGAGTAGCGCGCAGGCGATCGAGCGAGGGCGCATCAATTCGATCAGTCGATCCGTACCGGCTTGGCCTTGAGCGCCACCTTGCCGTCCTGCAGGGCGACCCGGAAGTCGACGGCCACCGCGTCCTTCTCGTCGAGCAGCCGCGTGCGCTGCTGGGCGATCAGCTTCTTGAAGGACTCGAATTTCACCTCCGACTCGCCCACCGAGGCACGAGCGGCCCGGAACTGCTCGTAAAGGTCCTTCACCCCCTGGTCGTCCTCGCGCAGAGTACTAAGACGCACTTCGCTGCGCGCGGGTCCTTGGTCAATGAGGCTGCGCGAACCCGGGGACGACTGGACGACGGGAATGGGAGGATGAGCCACCGCCTCGGCCGTGGCTTCGCGCACCGCCTTCAATTGCACCGAGGTCAGCGGCCGGCCCTCCTCGATGGCTCGCAGCTTGCGGTTCCACATGTCGGAGAGGGTGTTGTACCTGGCGGTCAGAGACTGGAAACGGAAACGCTCGGTGTTGTTCCGGATCTCCATGCCGAGGTAACGCCTGATCAGCCGATCCAGCCGCTGCTTGGCCTCGAAAGGGGCCTTTCGTTCCTGCCCGGAGAAGAACCGGTCCCAGTCTTTCTGGAGCTTGAAGATCCCTTCCTCGATGTTGCCGAGGTCTTCTTCGATCGCGCTCATCGGCTGAATCCCGGTTGGCGGAGCGGGGCCATGATGGTCATTCCCTGACGAAGAAGGTCATGAGAGGCAGCCACAACTCGTGGCCATAGGGCGCCTTCTTGCCGCCAATGAGGATCTCGCTGCCCGGCCGGGCGCCCACAAGCGAAGCTACGTCGCGCAAGATGGAGGCCTGTTCGGTCTGGAAGTCCGCGCGATGGCGCGTGAAAGAGCCTTCCTCAAAGGTCTGGAACGACGCCGCTCCCGCGCACAACGCCTTCGCCCGCGTGACCACCTCGTCCATGGAATCGTCGAACACCACCGAGAGGGCGAAGGCCTTCTGCCGACGGCCGGGATACAGGATCTCGACCAGCTCGTCCGACATGCCTTCTATATCGTCCTCGACCGCCGGCACCACGGGGGGCAGGCGGTCGGCATACGTCGGAACGCGTTCCCGGCTCATTCTTCTGGGGCCGATCTTATCGGTTCGGGTTCGTTCGCGCGCAGATCCCCATGCGCCGCTCCTACTTCGCGGGAGCGTCGAGGGTTTCGATGGTGGCCAGCGAAGGCGGGCGCTCCGAACGCAGGCGCGCCGCGATCTGCTCGTTGGCCGCCCACACTCGCAGGATGTTCTCGCCCACAAGCTTCTCGACCTCGGCGTCGGTCCATCCGCGGCGGAGGAGTTCGGCGATGAGTGCGGGGTACTTCGAAACGTCCTCGAGGCCATCAGGCAGATTGTCCGTGCCGTCGTAGTCGCCGCCCAGGCCCACATGATCGATTCCGGCGATGCGGCGGATGTGCTCGATGTGATCGGCCACCTGGCCGAGCGTGGCGTTGTTCGCCTTGAACTGCGCGGTCACCTCCGCGGTGATTCGCGTCTTCTCGGCCTCGTCGGTGACACCCTCGAGCTTAACCTTGAGGGCCTCTCGCCTCTCCCGGCCCTTGGTGGCCACCTCCTGAGAGATGAAGCCCGGAACGAAGGTCACCATCACGACGCCGCCGTTGTCCTTCACCTTGCGCAGGATGGCGTCGGGAACGTTGCGGGGCACGTCGCACAGGGCACGCGCGGAGCTGTGAGAAAAGATGACGGGCGCGGCGCTCACCCGTATGGCGTCCTCCATGGTGTCGGGCGAGACGTGGGAGAGGTCGACCATCATGCCGAGACGATTCATCTCCCGGATCACTTCCTCGCCGAACTTCGTCAGGCCGCCATGCTTCGCCGTGTCGGTGGCCGCGTCCGCCCAGTCGAGGGTGACGTTGTGGGTAATGGTCATGTACCGCGCGCCGAGGGCATAAAACGCGCGCAGGGCGCCCAGCGAGTTTTCAATGGCGTGGCCGCCCTCCATCCCGATCATCGAGGCGATCTTGCCCTTGCGGAAGATTGCCTTCACCTGCGCGGCGTTCAAGGCCAGTTCGAATCGGTCCGGATACTTCTGGATCACCCGCCGCGCGATCTCGATCTGTTCGAGCTGCACCTTGGCGAAGCCAAGCTTCCCGGTCTCCGCGTCGCCCGGGATGTACACGGACCAGAACTGGCCGCCCACCCGACCCGCGGCGAGCCGAGGGATGTCGGTCTGACCGGACACGCTCTTGCGAAGGTCGTAGCCTTCGACATCGAAGGGCTTCTCCTTCCAGATGCGAATGGCCCAGGGCACATCGTTGTGGCCGTCGATGAGGGGCGTGGCCTTGAGGATGGCGTGGGCCCGGGCCAGAAAGTGATCGGCTGCGGGGCGGGGCGATGTCTTCGGCACGGTAGGTGACGTTCCCTGGAGAAGAGTCAAGACGGCAAGGGCGATAGTGATCATGGAATCTCTCGCCTACCTTACAGTTTGAAGTCGATTTGTATCGCCACCCAGGCCCGGCCGGGTTTTCCGTTCAGCGTGCCGGGCTTGTATTTGCGCTTCTTGACGTTCGAAAGCGCTGCTTCGTTGAGGCCTGAATTGCTTGGCGCACCGCGGATCACCCGAGCCTCGGCCACGTTGCCCTGCTCGTCGACGAGGGCGGAGATCACCACCACCCCGATGATGCGCTGAGCACGGGCCATCGGCGGATACTCGATCCTCGACTGCGACACGAGGACAGGAGCGACCACATTCGGATCGGCGAGGTCGAGCAGGACCGGCCCGCTCGCGGCGGAGGGAACCGCGGCCGGCGCGGGCGCCGCGGCCGAAGGCGCGGGGGACGCGGTCTGGACCGTTGGGGCGGCCGCAGGCGGAGCGGCAACGGTTGGCGCAGGAGTCGACGACGGGGCAGGAGCGGGAGTGGATTCCGCCACCTTCGCGGCTTCCGCGGCCACGCGGGCGGCCTCGGCCTGTCGGGCCTCTTCGGCGCGGCGACGTTCGTCTTCGATCTTCTGCTTCTCGGCCTGGACGAGGGCGGCCTGCTCGGCCTGAGCCTGCTTGCGCGCCTCCTCCTGGGCCCGCTGAAGTTCGAGAGGATCCACGGCCTTGCCACGGGCCTTTGCCTGGGCTTCAACCTTGCGAGTCGCCTCGTCGGAGGCCTTTTGCTCGGCCGCCACCTTCTCGGCTTCGATGGCGGCGAGACGCGACTCCAGTTCCTTCACTTTGGCGAGGGCCGCGGTCTCGGCCGCACTCATCGCGGGCGCGGCGGCGGGCGGTGGCGAGGTCGGGCCCGAACGGGTCATCATGTATCCGCCCACGGCGGCCAGGGCCAGCACCACGACCACGATGGGTACGATGGGCAGGCTCTTCTTCTCCGACATGACGGTGCGGAAGACCGGGTCGTCTGCCGAACTCGCGGCCGTGGTGGCGGTGACGGGAGGAACAGTGGGAGGGGCCGACGCCCTTGCGCCGCGGGTCGACTCGGCGCGCGAAGGCTCAGGCTTTGTAGCTTCCGCGCGCGGCGTCTCGGCGTGCCTTGGCGGAGCGGGGGGGGCGGGCGGAGGCAAGATGGGAGAGGCCGCTGCGGGTGCTGCAGCCCCGGCCACGTGCGCGCGATAGTCGGCGTTTCTCTCGGCCTTGATCTGAGCCGCGTCCTGGTCGCCCTCGTCGCGGAAAAGGGTGTGCATGAAGAACGCGAGATTGAAGGTCGTCGGCGAATAGTCGCCGGAGAAGAGGAGCGTATCCACCGCTTTCTTGAACGCAGCGGCGTCCTTGAAACGACGGGCGGGGTCTTCGGCCAGAGCCTGAAGGAGCAGGGCGGCGAGCGGCTTCGGGATGGGAGCGCCATCATGGCCGGGCGAGTGAATCCGCGCCGCGTCGATGCTTGCGGAGGTGGGTCCGGTCCTTGGAAGGGGCGCGCCCGTGAGCATCTCGAAGAGCTGCGCGCCGAGACTGAAAATGTCGGCGCGGATATCGAGGGGCGCAGACGTCTCGACTTCGGGAGCGAGGAAGATGGCTTCGCGCACACCCACGCAGTTGGCATCGCGGAGGACGCGCGGGGAGAGCCCGAAGGCGCGCACGCTCACTTCCCCGTCGTGGGAAACCTGGACGAATTCGGGAACGAGGAATCCGTGGGTCTGTTTCTTTGCCTGGGCGGATTCAAGCGCGGCCGCCGCCTTGCTCGCGATCAGCAGAGCGTGGTCGGCCGCGAAAGGATGGCCCTCGGTCTGGGAACGCTCGAGCAGCGCGCCGACCGACCGACCCTCGCTCATTTCATACGCCCCAAAAGCCGTCTTATCGAGGCGCCCCGCCTCGAGTCCGCGGGTCACTTGGGGATGTTGAATTTGCAGTCCCGTCTTCAACCCCTCGGCCACGGCCTGGGCCATGTCGGGAAGGAGCAGTTCCGAACGGAAGAGCTGAACGTGACGCTCATACCCGCCTGGTCCGACCTGAACCGCGCGAAAGAACGATCCCGCGCTGGTCCTGGCGTCCTCGTTCAACAGGACGAATCGACCGTATCGCTCTTTGGTGTCCACAGGCGCCTCGCTTCAAGGACCCCGACCCAAACACCCTACCTCCTATAAGTCGGATGCCCGGGCGGATGTCGATGGCGAACGCTACACGCCGGGCTCCCTGCGGTCAACGTCCCGCACCACTCGTCCCCTTGAGCACGAATCGGCCCCGGGTCAGCGAGGTGAAGGCGGCGCCCTCGTCGCGATCGATGGAGACACAGGACCAGCCGTCGATAGTGTCGCCAACCGAGACCACCCGGATCTCCCCGCCCACCCGGACCGAAACGCGGCGCTTCCCTTCCGACTCGATGAATGCCACAAGGATGAAGGGCGGGGGCGGGGCCTCGGCGGCGGCCAGGAGGGGTTCGGTTTCGGAGGGCAAGGAGATGGCGGCGGGCGTTGCCACTTCGGGGGACCAGCGCTCTTGAGAGGGCGGCGTGAGCGTCTCCAAGGGAGGCGGCTCGGAAAAAGGAACTTCACCGCAGGCAGCAGACGCGGGGCCGATACCCGCGGGGAAGCGGCCAAGAAGTCCGGTAGCCGCAGAGAGGCTCCACTGATCCCCCCGCTCGCGGATCGTCACCGACCGCAGGAAGCCGCCGAACGCGGGATCGCCCAGCCGCCGCAGCAGTTCGCGGGATGCTCGGCGACTGCCGGCGGCGTCAATGCTGGCGCCACCGTCCGCGCCTCCGGTGACCGTGAGACTGACCGGGGCGAGGTTCAGCGAGGTGGTGGCCGCGATAGTGCGTTCCCTCAAAGACGCGGGCTCGGTGGAGGCCTGGCAGGCCCCGGGCATCGCGGTATTGATGCGCGTGGTGAGGGACTGGGCCTCGCGCGCGGTCCTTTCCGCCTTCACCTTGGCGCGCCGGACCTGGCTTTGCTCGCTGAGACGCGTGGCCTTCTCCGCACGCAGGGGCCCGATCACCGCGAACCACATCAGCGCGGCTCCGAACCACGGCAGGAGTGCGGCCAACCCCTCGGGCAGTCGGCGGCTCATCGGGCGCCCCCCTGGGGGCGATGCACCGCGCTCAGCGTGGCGCGAACGAGACCCGGCCGGATCTCGGAACCGGGTTTGAGGGACGCAAACAGGGGGGAAGCTGAAAGGGCACTCAGAAAACGATCGTAGGCCGCGGGACTGCGGGCGAGGACGGAGAAGTCGAGTCGGGCCGAACCCTCCAGCGTGTAGTCGACCTTGAGGGTCACGATCGACACGCCTTCGGGGAGGACTGTGGACAGGTCATCCCAGACCCGGCTCGGCGACGACTCGGCGCTGGCGAGAGCCACCAGGAGGTCGGGAGACTTCTGAATCGTCCGCAGGGTCTGATCGAAAGGGCCGAGAACCCGCGCCACCTCGTCGCGGGCCTGCTCCAACGAACGCCGTTCGGAGGAGGCCGAGCGCCACTCGATGGCGGCCACGACCGCCGAATACGCGAGCGCGGCGAGACCGAGCGCACCCACGACCCGGGCGATCCCGCGGCCGCGCGTCGTTCTTCTGAGCGAGCCGAATTCTGGAAGCCCGAGACTCATTGCGCCCCCTCGTGGAAAACCGCGAGGAACGGAAATCGTTGGGGATCGGCGGATCCGCGCAGCGCCTTCAGGTCGAAGGCGGGATGAATGGTCACCTCGCCCGCCCGGGCTTGAAGGGCCGCGTCGTCCTCACCGAGCACGCGAATCGAGCGCAGATTCGCGGCAGAGCGCAGAGCTTCGTCGATCGATCGTCCGGCGCGGTCGTCTCCCTCGACCAGGAGGCGGAGATGAATGGCTTCGATGACGCCACCGAGGTTGCGGACGGCCAGGGCGCAGGCGGAATCGCCGAAGATCAGATCGACGTCGTGGCCGCGAGGAGGCAGGCCGCGCAAGGCCGCGGAAAGCACCGAGGTCACGCTCGGGCGGGCAAAACCGAGGGCGGCCATCACCTTCTCGCTTTCCTCGATGGTGGCGGTGAGGATGGCCTGGGCCAGCACCGCTCCGGGGCCCAGCGAAGACGACACCTCGGTGCGCACCTCGGCCTGGCTGATGGGAAAGGGCAGCAGGGGGGCGAGGCGGAAGCGCACGAGATCGGCGTCGTCGACTTCGGGGGCGTGTCCGCGCTTGAGGGCTTTGAGGTCGACGATCAGGGGGAAGGTGGCGCCCAGGGGGAGAAGAAGTGTGGCATCTCCCTGCGGGGCTTTCAATTCACGAGCCAGGCGATCGACGGCATCACGCGCATCGGCGAGAACTTCTGAGAAGAGCGAACCGGACCGGGACGGCGCTGCGAGGCGCTCCGAGGCGAAGCGCACGAGACGGGGACCCTTGAGGGTCTGCTTGTAGACCGCGAGGGCGGCGCTGCGGGTGTCGACGAACACAAGCGCTTTCTCGGAGAACCACATGGGAGAGCAATCTTAGGCTGTAGAGACGCTTCAGGCGCGAGGATCATGGTCCCCGCCATTTGCATCACGAACGACCCTTGACCGCTTCGCTAAGATGTCGCTGTCCCTGGAGCAAGCACGCCGTAATGGCAGAAAACAAAGGGTCGGACAAGTCGCCCGACCCATGATGGAGGTCCTAATGAAGGCTTTCGAGAGCGCCCAGATCCGCAACGTGGCATTCATCGGTCACGGAGGTTGCGGGAAAACGTCTCTCGTGGCCGATGCCCTGTTCACCATGGGAGTGACGCCGCGACTCGGACACGTGTCCGACGGCACCGCCGCCACCGACTTCGACCCCGAGGAGATCGAGCGCAAGATCTCGATCCAGACCTCGGTGGCGAGCGGCGACTGGAACAACACCCGCATCAACCTGATCGACACTCCCGGGTACGCGAACTTCGTGGGCGAAGCCCTTTCCGCCCTCCGGGCCGCTGACGCGGCCATCGAGGTGGTCGACGCGGTGGCCGGCCCCGAAGTCCAGACCCACCGTCTCTTCCACGCCGCCGAGGACATGGAGCTTCCCCGGGTCTTCGTGATCAACCGAATGGACCGGGAAAACGCCTCCTTCGGCCACACCGTCGAGGCGCTGCGCAAGGCCTTCGGCCGCACCGTGACTCCGATCGAATTCCCCGTGGGCGAAGGCGCCGCGTTCCGCGGCGTGGTCGACATCGTGGCCTCGAAGGCTTACGCGTTCAAGGATGACGAGAGCGGAAGTTTCTCCGAGATGGTCATGCCCGAAGATCTCGCCGAGGCCACCGCGCGTTTCCGGCAGGAACTCATCGAAGTGGTCGCGGAAACCGACGAGGCCCTGATGACGGAGTTCTTCGACAAGGGCACGCTGTCGCCGGAGACCTTGGCCGCCGGCCTGCGCAGGGCCTGCCACAAAGGCCTCATCTTCCCCGCCATCCCTTTCTCGTCGATGAAGAACATCGGGGCGGCCCAGCTTTTGAACGCGATCGTGGCCTATCTGCCGAGTCCCACCGAGCGGCCCGAGGTGCAGGGCCACGGGGCCTGGGCGAACGAGGGCCGGCCCTGTTCCGTGAACGCACCCGCCTCCGCCATCGTGTTCAAGACCATCTCCGACCCCCACGCCGGGAAGCTCTCCTTCGTGCGCGTGATCTCCGGCCGGTTCAATCACGACCTCACCATCACCGTCGCGGATCGCGAGGTGCAGGAGAGGGTGGGAGCGTTGTCCCACGTGGTGGGCAAGACACTGGCCCCCGCCACCGAGCTGATCGCGGGCGACATCGGCGTGCTCTCGAAGCTCAAGGAAGCGCACACCGGCGACACCCTTTCGGACAAGGCCCATCCCATCGCGTTCGCTCCCTTCGAGTGGCCCGAGACACTCACCACCTTCGCCATCAGCCCCAAGACGCGCGGCGACGACGACAAGATCGGGCCCGCCCTCAATCGGCTGATCGAGGAGGATCCGGTCCTCAAACTCGAGCACGCCGCGGAGACCCATGAGCTGTTGCTCCGGGGCCTCGGCCAGCTGCACATCGAGACCGTGGTGAGCAAGCTCGCCAAGCGCTACAAGGTCGAGGTCACACTGCGTCGTCCGACCATCCCCTATCGCGAGACCATCAAGGCCTCGGCCGACGGACACGGTCGGCACAAGAAGCAGACCGGCGGCCATGGCCAGTTCGCGGACTGCAAGATCACCATGCGCCCCCTGGGTCGCGGCGAGGACTTCAAGTTCGTCAACGGCACCTTCGGCGGATCGATTCCCAGGAACTACCTCCCCGCCATCGAGAAGGGCATCCAGGAGAGCCGCAAACGCGGGGTGATCGCGGGTTGCCCCATGGTCGACTTCGAGGTCGAGGTGACGGACGGCCAGTTCCACGACGTGGACTCGTCGGAAATGGCCTTCAAGATCGCCGGGTCGCTGGCCTTCAAAGACACGGTGGCGCGCTGCAAGCCCACGCTGCTCGAGCCCATGATGTCGGTCGAGGTCACGGTGCCCGAGGAGTTCGCGGGCGCGGTGATGGGCGACCTGTCGAGCCGCCGCGGGCGGCCCCAGGGCATGGAGCCCTTCCGCGATGTGCAGAAGATCAAAGCCGAGGTGCCTCTCGCCGAACTCGAGACCTTCGATCAGGACCTCACCTCCCTCACCGGCGGCCGCGGTTCCTTCCACATGGAGTTGATCCGGTACGATGAGGTGCCGGGACATCTCCTGGACAAGGTGGCGGCCGACATCCGGGCGCACCGTCCGGGGGCCCAGCAGAAGGAAGAGGATTAGTACATGACGCCTCAAAAGCGCCGCGCGCGCCGATCCGTTTTCACCCTGAGCCTGGCGCCGCTGGCTCTGCTGGGTCTCGCCCTGGGGCTGCCCGCGAGCGCCCAGGAGGCCACGGAGGCCAAGGCCTCCCCGCTCGCCATTGACGCGAAGCTTGCGGGTCAGGACGTGCCGGTGCCGAGCCGGAAGAAGTACGTGGCGCCCGAGTATCCGATGGAGGCTGCGGCTCAGGGAATCCGCGGCATCGTCATCCTCGAGGTGTTGATCGGCGAGGACGGCAAGGTCTCGGCCTCACGCGTCACCCGCTCGATTCAGGGGCTCGACGAGGCGGCCGTCGCCGCGGTGAAGCTGTGGGAGTACGAGCCCACCAAAGTCGCGGGCAAACCGGTGAAGGTCCTTCTGTCGCAGTCGATCACGTTCGCGCTGAAGCTCCCCGACCTTCAGCGCGCTCCGGGCGTGCCCGAACTCAAGAGTGGCGGCTCGCCGCCCGTGCCCCCGGGCCTCCGGGATGCGGCGAGCGCGGCAGTGGAGCTGACCCTCGGGTCGCAAGGTGAGGTTCTCGAGGTCGCGGCGCTCGAGGGCCACCCGGTGGTAAGCGAGGCGCTTCTGCGCGCGGTGAGAGCATGGCGGTTCTCGTTAGCCGAGGGTGTCACCCCTCCATCCTTCACCGTCACGGCCGACTGGAAGCCGGGTCCACCGCCGGTGCTGACCCTGAGCGCCACCGACCTGCGCTCGAGCGGAGCCGACTTCGTCCCCGCTCCTGAGCCGGTGGCCGCAACTGCAGAACCCGCTTCAACGCCGGAGATGGGCCAGACTCCGGGGGCCGTGGCTCCCACCCCCACGCCCTCGACCGCCACGCCCCCCGCCCCGGGGACCTCCGCGGCGACACCCACGCCTGCCGTCGTTGACACCGACGTTCTTCCGGCGCGTCCCGATCCTCCCGCGAAAGAGCAGGGAGCCTCGGCGGTGGCCGACGTCCTGCTCGGAGACAACATCCCCGAACTCGTTCAGGGTCGCCGTCCCGTTTGGCCGCCCCTCGCCCGCCTCGGAAACGTGACCGGCGAAGTGGTCGTGCGCTTCTCCGTCGACCTCGCGGGAAAGGTGAGCGTCCATTCCGCGGAAGGGCCCGACCTGCTCAAGGCCACGGCCGAGCAGGCGGTGGGCACCTGGCTCTTCCGACGCACCGCCATCGATCGCCTCAACCTGATCGCCACCTTCAAGTATGCGAGCGATCGTTCGATGGCGAAGATCGAGCGGGCGCCCTGAAAACGTAAGGGCGGCCGTTGAGGCCGCCCTTGTGGGGACGAATATGTGTGCGGGTTGACCAAGGTCGCCTTGTCAAGGGCGACCACAAGGGTCGCCCCTACTTCGTGGCTTCCTTGGGCGCCGCTGCAGGCGCGGCTCCCTTGGTGTCCTTCTTTTCCTTGGCCTTGTACTCGTAGCCGACGAGTTCGATCAAAGCCACATCCGCGTTGTCGCCGGCGCGGTGGCCGAGCTTGACGATGCGGGTGTATCCGCCGCTCCTGGTCTGGAAGCGGCCCCCGATCACGTCGAACAGCTTCTTCACGATGATGGGGTCGTGAATGTCGCGAGCGGCGAGGCGGCGAGCGTGAACCCGCTGAGCCGCCGTGCCTTCACGCTTGGCCAGGGTGATGATCTTCTCGGCGAAGGGACGGAGTTCCTTGGCCTTCGGAAGGGTGGTCTCGATGCGCTCTTCACGAAGAAGGGCGGTGGCGAGATTGCGGAGCAGGGCGATGCGGTGGGAGGTGGTGCGCCCCAGCTTTCGTCCGGCGGCTCGGTGTCTCATGGTCTTTGGTCCTTAGGTATCTCGTGTAGCTCCCCCCGCCTTTTCGGAAGGGGGAGCAATGGGCTCTGATCAGTCGCGCCGGAGAAGATCGGGCTGAAGACGCATGCCGAGGGAGAGCCCCCACTTGCGCAGCTGATCCTTGGTTTCGTTGAGCGACTTCTGACCGAACTTGTTGATCCGGAGCAGCTCGCTCTCGGTGCGCACCACCAGCTCGCCCACGGTCTTGACGTTGATCTGGGTGAGGCAGTTGTAGGCGCGGACTGGAAGCTCGAGGTCGTCGATCTTCCGGCCGAGCTTCTCGCGCAGGGCTTCGCGGTCGGTGTCACCCACGGGCACGGGAGCCGCCTCTGACGCGGCCTGGGGCAGCGCTTCCGCGGCCTCGGGCAGGTTGAGGAACATCAGCATGTGCTCGCGGATCAGGCGGGCGGCAAGGCCCACCGCGTCGCGCGGAGTGGTGACGCCGTTGGTCCAGACCTCGAGGGTCAGCTTCTCGTAGTCGGTGGCCTGGCCCACGCGGGCGGCCTCGACGAAGTAGTTGACCTTGCGCACGGGCGAGTGGACGGAGTCGATGGGAATCCAGCCGATGGAGAGGGACTCGTCGAAGTTCTTCTCGGCGGGGATGTACCCACGGCCGGGCTTCACCACCATCTCGATGTTGAGCGAGGAGCCCGCGGACAGAGTGGCGATGTAGGCCTCGGGATCGAGGATGTCGACGTCGGCGTCGGGGGTGATGTGCTTGGCCCGGATCTCCCCCGCTTCGGACGTCTTGAGGTAGATCGTCTTGGGATGATCGACGTTCAGACGAAGCGAGAGCTTCTTGAGGTTGAGGATCAGATCGGTGGCGTCCTCGGTGGCGCCGGGGATGGGCGAGAACTCGTGCAGCACGCCCTCGATGCGGATCGCGGTGACCGCAGCGCCCTCAATGCTCGAAAGCAGAACGCGACGCATGGCGTTCCCGACGGTGGTGCCGAAACCGCGTTCGAAGGGCTGGGCGAAGAAACGGCCGTAGGTGTCATTCGAAATCTCGTCGTCCATCTCGAGGTGACGGGGGCGCTGAAAGCCTTTCCAAAGCATCGTGATTCTGTTTCCTTAAGTCGGTGAGGGTTGCTGGATGTAAAGGGGTGAAACGGCTGAAAAGTGCGACGGAGGCCGCGAAGCGGCCTCCTGATTGCGACCGCCTGGGGCTTACTTCGAGTAGAGCTCGACGATGAGCTGTTCCTGGATCGGGAAGTTCACGTCGTCGCGTGACGGCATGGCCTTGACCTTGCCCGAGCGGGCGGCAGAGTCGAGCTCGATCCAGCGTGGGGCGGTGCGGCCCTTGGCGTCTTCGATCGCCTCGGCGACATACTTGAGCTTGGACGCGCGCTCAGAAAGCGAGATCACGTCGTTGAGGCTGACCTCGAACGAAGCGATGTCGACCTTCTTGCCGTTCACGCGCACATGGCCGTGACCGACGAGCTGGCGGGACTGGGCGCGGGAAGCGGCAAAGCCCATGCGGAACACCGCGGAGTCGAGACGACGCTCGAGAAGAATGAGCAGGGTCTCGCCCACCACGCCCTTTTGCATGGAGGCGCGGTCGAAGGTGCGGCGGAACTGCCGTTCGAGCAGGCCGTAGATGCGTTTGACCTTCTGCTTCTCGCGCATCTGCAGGCCGTAGCCCTGGGTCTTGGGCTTGGCGTTTCGGCCATGCTGACCGGGCGGGTAGTTGCGCTTTTCAATCGCCGCCTTGCCGGAGGTGTCGCGGCGGCCTTTGAGGAAGAGGTTGATCCCTTCGCGGCGGGAGAGTTTCCCGGTGGGTCCAATATATCGAGCCATGTGTGTGTGCTTGCCTTAGATGGGTCTAGACGCGACGGCGCTTGGGCGGCCGGCAGCCATTGTGGGGGATGGGGGTGATGTCTCGGATCGACTTGACCTCGACGCCCACCGCGGTGAAGGCGCGGATGGCCGACTCACGGCCGCTGCCCGGGCCCTGGATGCGCACGTCGACGGACTTGAGGCCGTGATCCTTGGCGTTGGTCGCCGCGGTGGTGGCCGCCTGCTGGGCCGCGAAGGGAGTGCCCTTGCGCGAGCCCTTGAAGCCGAGGCTTCCCGAACTGGACCACGCAATCACGTTGCCCGCGGCATCGGTGATGGTGATCTTGGTGTTGTTGAAGGACGCCTGGATGCTCACCGTGCCGTGCGGCACATGTTTGCGCTCTTTGCGGGTCTTCTTGCCGGGTTCGGCTTTGGTGGGGGTTGAGGCTGCCATTGCGTTCTTCTTGTCCTAAAGGGATTGGGCGAGGGTTGAGGGCGTCACTTCTTGCCGCGCGCGCCCTTGCGCGGCCCCTTGCGGGTGCGCGCATTGGTCTTGGTCCGCTGTCCGCGAACCGGGAGGTTCCGGCGGTGCCGCGAACCCCGATGCGAGCCGATTTCGATCAGCCGCTTGATGTCGAGCGACACCTGCTTGCGCAGATCGCCCTCCACCGCGCCCTGGGCTTCGATGGCCTTGGCGATGCGGCTCACTTCCTCTTCCGAGAGATCCTTGACCCGAACGTTCGGATCGATCTTCACCTCGGCGAGGATCTTGCCGGACCGGTGTGGACCGATGCCGTAAATGTACTGGAGACCCGTCTCGACCCGTTTGGTTCGAGGGAGGTCGACGCCTGCGATGCGAGCCATTCTCTACCCCTGCCGCTGCTTATGCTTGGTGTTCGCGCAAATCACGCGGACGACGCCCTGCCGCTTGATGACGCGGCACTTGACGCAAATTTTCTTGACCGACGATCGGACCTTCACTTCTTGAGACTCCGTTTCATATATCTCTCGCCTTGACCCTTCAGTTCGAGACGCATCTGACGATGCGGCCGCGCGAAAGATCAAACGGTGAAAACTCCACAACGACCACATCACCCGGCCTCACCCGCAATGCGTCTGAAGCAGCGCAATGCGCGGTCGCCTGGCGGATTTTCCCTTGTTCACCAAGGGTTTCGACCCTGTAAAGGGCGGACGGCAACACTTCCATGACCCGGGCTGTCATCTCAATTCGCTCGCCTTTCGCCTTTGCCATGCATGGATCCGTTATGCATGACGCGCGCTTTGTGCGAACGGATAAGGCTCGGACAACACCCAGGGCCCATGTTCCGTCACCGCAATTGTAAGCTCGTAGTGCGCAGAAAGCGACTTGTCTTCGGTAACCACCGTCCACTTGTCGTCGAGAGTCCGGGTCGCCGCCCGTCCCGCGTTGATCATGGGCTCGAGGGCAAGGCACATTCCCGGCTGCAGACGCTCGCGCTTCCCGGGGGGGCCGTAGTTCGGAACCTGGGGATCCTCGTGCAGTTTGCGGCCGATGCCGTGGCCGGAGAGTTCGCGCACCACGGTGTAGCCGTGCTTGATCGCGTGGCTTTCCACCGCGTGACCGATATCGCCCAGGCGGTTGCCGGGGACAGCGGCGTCGATGGCCCGGCGCAGGGACTCTTCGGTCACCTTCATGAGGCGGGCGGCTTCCGGCGAGACCTTCCCCACCGCAACCGTGCGAGCGGCGTCACCGTAGTACCCGTCGACAATGGCCCCGAAGTCGAGGCCGATGATGTCGCCCTCGTTGAGCACGCGCTTGCCGGGGATTCCGTGGACAACCTCGTCGTTGACCGAGGCGCACAAGGTGGCGGGAAAACCGTGATAGCCGAGGAAAGCCGACTTGGCTCCTCGCTTCTTCAAGTTCTCCGCGGCGAGGAGGTCGAGGTCTTTGGTGGTGACGCCGGGCTTGGTGTGTTCCGCCAGGAGGGCGAGAGTCTCCACCACGATGCTGCACGCGCGGTGCATCGTCTCCATCTCGGCGAAGGAGCGAAGGGTGGTCATGAGCGGGCGCCCTTCAGGTATTGCTCAAGTTCGGCGAACACCTCGTTGACGTCGCGATAGCCGTCGACCCGGTGCACCGGACCGCGCTTCTCGTAGTGCTGAATTACGGGGACGGTCTGGGCCTCGTAGGCCTCGAGGCGCTTGGCTACCACGTTCTCGCGGTCGTCGGCGCGCTGGATCAGGCCCACGCCGCACTGGTCGCAGATCCCTTCCTTCTTCGAGGGCGAGGTTTCGAGGTGGTACGTGGCCTGGCAGTTCGGGCACCAGCGGCGGCCCGAAAGGCGGCGCAGGAGCACGGCACGGGGCACGTCGAAGTTCATCACCACGAGTTCCATGCCCCTGGACACGACCAGCTTGTCGAGGGCCTCGGCCTGATTCACGGTGCGAGGGAATCCGTCGAGCAGCAGGCCGTTGGTGCAGTCGGGCTCGGTCACGCGCTCCGCGATGAGGGCCACCAGGAGGGAATCGGGCACGAGGTTCCCGTTGTCCATCAGGGGGGCCGCCTGTTCGCCGAGCGGCGTGCGACGGGAGATGGCGTCCCTCAACATTTCCCCGGTGGAGATGCGGGCGACGCCGGTCTCTCGGGCGATGATCGCCGACTGGGTTCCTTTTCCAGCGCCCGGGGGCCCCAGAAGGAGGAAACAGAGAGGGCGCTTCGGCTTCGCATCAGCGGCGACCACGAATCCTCCGGCCGCGACCGGTGAAGCCATCGTAGTGACGCATGACGAGCTGCGCCTCGATCTGCGCCACCGTATCCATAGCCACGCCGACGACAATGAGGAGCGAGGTCCCGCCGAAGAGGAAGTTCAGTCCGAGACCTTCCGTGACCCAGGACAGACCGTTGTTGGTGAAGAAAGCGTCGAGCCAGGGACCGACGAGAGGCAGGGGGGCCACCTTCATGCCGGTGATGAGGAACTCGGGCAGAAGGGCGATGATAGCGAGGTAGATCGCCCCGCCGAACGTGATGCGACCGAGCACCTTGTCGAGATACTCCGCGGTGCGCTTGCCCGGACGGATTCCGGGGATGAAGCCGCCGGCCTTGCGCATGTTCTCCGCCACGTCCTCGGGATTGAAGACAATCGCCGTGTAGAAGTAGCAGAAGAAGATGATGAAGGTGACGTAGAGCAGGTTGTAAAGGGGCATGCCCCAGCGGAGCTGCTCGGCGATCGACTGCATCCACACGTTGTTCGGAGCGAACATCTGGATGAGGGTCTGAGGGAAGGCGATGATCGATGAGGCGAAGATCACGGGGATGACGCCCGAGGTGTTGACGCGCAGGGGCAGGTGGGTGGAAGCCCCGCCCATCATCTTGTTTCCGACCACGCGCTTGGCGTACTGGACCGTGAGCCGTCTCTGACCGCGTTCGACGAAGACGATGAATCCGACCACTACGACCATCAGGGCGAGGAGGAAGAGGGCGGTGATGAGCGACAGCTCGCCGCGCTGGATCTTCGAAACGGTGTCGAGGAAAGCGCTGGGCAGGCCAACCACGATGCCGGCGAAGATGATCAAGCTCATGCCGTTACCGATGCCCCGCTCGGTGATCTGCTCGCCCAGCCACATGATGAAGGCGGTGCCCGTGGTCATGGTGAGTGTGGCGAACAGGCGGAAGCCCCATCCGGGCGACTCGACGATCTTGAAGTTCTCGGTGAGGCTCGTCCGCTCCAGCCAGATGGCGATGCCGAAGGACTGGATGATGGCCAGGATGACCGTGCCGTAGCGGGTGTACTGGGTGATCTTGCGACGCCCCAGCTCGCCTTCCTTGCTGATGCGCTCGAGGTACGGCCACACCACGGTGAGCAGCTGGAGGATGATCGACGCCGAGATGTACGGCATGATCCCGAGGGCGAAGATGGTGAAGTTCAGCAAGTTGCCGCCGGAGAACATGTCGACGAGGCCGAACATGTTGCTCTTGTTGGCTTCAAAGAACTCGACCAGCGACTTCGAGTTGATCCCCGGGGTCGGGATGTGCGAGCCCAGGCGATAGATGCCGAGCATGGCGAGCGTGAATAGGACGCGCTTCCGGAGATCCGGAACGTCCCAAATGTTGCGCAGGCTTTGCAGTATGTTCATCTGGCCTCGACCGTGCCTGTCGTTGAACTCGTTGTGAGAAGAATGATGGTGAAGCGGCGGTTAGGCCGCGGCCTTGACGCCCAGAAGCTCGATGGTGCCGCCCGCCTTCTCGATCGCTTCCTTGGCGGAGGCGGAGAAGCGGTGGGCCTTGACGGTGAGCGCCTTGGTGAGCTTGCCCTTGCCCAGCACCTTGACGGAGCCGGTTTCGTTCTTGCCGATGAAGCCCTTGGCTACGCACTCGTCGGGGCCCACGGTGGCGCCCTTCACGAAAAGTTCGAGCTGCTGGAGGTTCACCACCGCGTATTCCACGCGGAAGATGTTGTTGAAGCCGCGCCGCGGAAGGCGGCGGAAGAGCGGCATCTGGCCGCCTTCGAAACCGGGCTTGCGGGCAAAACCGCTGCGGCTCTTCTGGCCCTTTTCACCGCGGCCGGACGTTTTGCCCAGGCCGGAGCCGGGACCGCGGCCCACGCGCTTGCGGTTCTTGGTGGAGCCCGGATTGGGTCGGAGATCGCTGAGACCGGTGGTCATCTGCTTGTATTCCTCGAAAGTGCTGCTTGAAGTGCGATGCGGGCGAGATGACGCTTCTAGACGAAGCGGACCAGGTGCGGGACCTTCTTGGCCATGCCGCGGTTCTCGACGGTGTCGGCCCGTTCGACCACGTGACGCATGCGCCGCAGGCCGAGGCCGCGCACACAGGCCCGCTGCCCATCGGTGGAGCCGATGAGGCTTCCGTACAACTCGACCTTGAAGGTGCCGGTGGCTTTGGGTTTGGTGGTTTTCTTGGACGTCATAGTGTTCTCGCTTGACCGCTCTTTATGTCGTTGCTTTTATGGTTTGTGATCGGGGGGCGACTAGACCGCTTCAGGAGCGGTGTTCGCCGGGGCCGCGGAGCCAGGCGTCGCCGCCGCGCCCACGTCGACCTTGCCCTTGGCCTTCGCCTTGGGAGCGACCATGAACTCGGAGACGTCGCGGCCGCGCAAACGCGCCACCATGTGCGGATCCTTGAGCTGCTGCAGCGCGTCGATGGTGGCCTTGACCACGTTGTGCGCGGTGGAACTGCCCAGGCTCTTGGTGAGGACGTTGTGGATGCCCACCGCGGAGATGACGGCGCGGACAGCGCCGCCCGCGATCACGCCCGTGCCTTCCGAGGCCGGCTTCAACAGCACCGCGCCCGAACCGAAACGTCCGGTGACGGTGTGCGGGATGGTGAGACCTTCCTTGGTCATGTTCACGCGAATGACGTTCTTCTTCGCCGCTTCGATGCCCTTCTTGATGGCGGAGGGCACTTCGCGCGCCTTCCCGCTGCCGTAGCCGACATGGCCGGCTCCGTCACCGACAACCACCAGCGCCGCAAACGACATGTTCTTGCCGCCCTTGACGACCTTGGTGACGCGGTTGATTCCCACGACCTGATCCTTCAGGTCAAGACTTTGAATATCGATCTTTTCGATGCCTTTACGCATGGCTAGAACTGGAGGCCTCCCTCGCGAGCGGCGTCGGCCAACGCCTTGATACGGCCGTGATACAGGAATCCGCCGCGGTCAAACACCACGCGCTCCACCGACTTTTCCTTGGCGCGATCAGCGATGAGCTTGCCCACCGCCTTCGCCGCGGCCACCGTGGCGCCGCGCTTCATGTCTTTCCGCAGACCTTCGTCGAGCGACGACGCGGTGCACAGAGTCGTGCCGGTTTCGTCGTTGATGACCTGCGCGTAGATGTGAGCCTGCGAGCGAAAGACCGCCAGCCTCGGCCGATCGGCCGTCCCGCTCATGCGCTTCCGGATCCTTCGATGGATCCTGGTCCTGATGTCCTCTTTGGTTCGATTCATTGCGTATTCCTAAGGGGCTTTAGTGGCCTGAGCCGTTTACTTGGAGCCTGTGGCTCCGGCCTTGCCGGCCTTCTTCTTGAGGACTTCGCCCACATACCGGATTCCCTTTTGCTTGTAGGGATCGGGTGGACGCAGGTCATGGATTTCGGCGGCCACCTGGCCCACCTTCTGGCGGTCGATGCCCGTCACCACGAGATGGGTCTGCTTGTCGACGGTGACCGTGACCCCTTCCTGGATGATGTATTCGACCGGGTGGGAGTAGCCAAGAGCAAAGACGATCTTGTTCTTGCCTTCAGACTGCGCGCGGTAGCCGACGCCGACGATGTCCATTTCCTTGCTGAAGCCGTCGGTGACGCCCTTGATGGCGTTGCTCCCGAGGGCTCGCGCGAGGCCGTGGAACGCGCGCTGCTGGCGGTTGTCTTCGGCGCGGGCGTAGATCAGGTCCGTGCCCTTGACCTCGGCGGAGATGCCGGGAGGAAGCGGAGCCTGGAGCGAGCCTTTGGGGCCTTTCACGGTGAGCGTGCCCTGGGCGACGTTCACAGTGACGCCTTTGGGAAGGGGGATCGGTTTACGGCCTATGCGGGACATGTGGTTACCAGACGTTGCAGAGGATCTCGCCGCCCACACCGGCCTGGGTGGCGGCGCGACCGGTCATGAGACCCTTCGGAGTCGAAAGGATGTTGATGCCCAGGCCGCCGTAGACACGGGGAATCCCGTCCTTGCGGCAGTAGATCCGGCATCCCGGCTTGGACACTCGCTGCAGGTCGGTGATGACCTTCTCGAGATTGGGTCCGTAGCGAAGATAGATGCGGATCACCGGGGGCTTCTTTTCTGCGGGCTTCTCGGCCACCGGCTTAGTGTCGGCGGCCTTGAAGTTGGCGATGTAGCCCTCATCCTTGAGGATTTTGGCGATTTCGGTCTTCAGACGTGATGCGGGCACATCCACCTTGGGAGCGCGCGCGCGCACGCCGTTGCGGATGCGTGTCAGCATGTCCCCGATGGGATCGGTCATATTCATGAGCTTTGCTTACCTTAAGAGGCCTTTACCGTTTCCAAGTAGGTCAGAGGGACGTCCTACCAACTAGCCTTGACGACGCCGGGGATTTCTCCGGCCAGGGCGAGTTGACGGAAGCAGATACGGCACATTTCGAACTTCCTGAGATACCCACGCGGACGGCCGCAGCGGCGGCAGCGCGTGTAGGCTCGAACCGCGAACTTCGGTTTCTTGAGCGCCTTTGCGATGAGTGAGGTCTTGGCCACGAGGTTCTCCTAAAAGTCCTAATTGCGGAAGGGCATGCCGAGGGCCTTGAGCAGTGCCCTGCCCTCGCCGTCGGTTTTCGCCGTCGTGACGAAGGTGACGTTCATGCCGCGGAGCTTCTCGACCTTTGCGTAGTCGATCTCCGGGAAGATGATCTGGTCCTTGAGGCCCAGGGTGTAGTTGCCCCGCCCGTCGAACGCGTTGTTCGACACGCCGCGGAAGTCGCGGACGCGAGGCAGGGCGATGTTGAAGAGACGGTCGACGAACTCGAACATCCGGTCGCCGCGCAGGGTGACGGTGCAGGCGATGGGCATGCCCTCGCGAACCTTGAAAGCCGCGATGGCTTTCTTGGCCCGGCGAATGGCCGGCTTCTGACCCACGATGCGCCCGAGCTCCTCAGCGGCGGCGTCGAGGATCTTGATGTTCTGCGTGGCTTCGCCCACGCCCATGTTCAAGACCACGCTCCGCAAACGGGGCACGGCCATGACGTTCGTGTAGCCGCCCTCCTTCATGAGGTGGGGGACGAGCGTCTTGGTGAACGTTTCCTTCAGTCGCGCGCTCATTTGTCGAGTACCTCACCGGTCTTGATGGCCACGCGGACCCGCTTGCCGTCAACCACCTTGGAGCCGAGGCGCGAACGCTTGTTGTTCTCCGAAGAGACCACCATCACGTTCGACGCGTGCACCGATCCTTCGCGCTCCGCGATGCCGCCCTTGATGTTGCGCTGGGGGTTGGGGCGGGTGTGGCGCTTGATCATGCTCACGCCCTGGACGATGACTCGTCCGGTGGCGCGATTCACTTCGAGAATCTTGCCGCGCTTGCTCCGGTCTTTGCCGGTGAGCACCTCGACAAGGTCACCCTTGCGAAGGCGGATTTTCTCCACCTTCTTCGGGCCGTTCTTACGGGAAAACCTGAATGCCATAGTTGTTTAGTTGAGCCTGAGCCTTTTGAAGGGCTAGAGAACCTCGGGGGCGAGGGAGACAATCTTCATGAACTTGCGGTCGCGCAGCTCACGGGCCACCGGCCCGAAGACACGCGTTCCCACCGGTTCGTTGTCTTCCTTGATGAGAACCGCGGCGTTGCGGTCGAAGCGGATGTAAGAGCCGTCCTTGCGGCGCTGCTCTTTCTTGACGCGGACGATGACGGCCTTGACGACCTTGCCCTTCTTGACGTTATCGGGAGCTTCCGGGGTGGACTCTTTCACGTTCGCGGTGATGATGTCGCCCAGGCCCGCGTAGCGTCCGGTGGCGTTGCCGACGGGGAGGATGCACGAAATTTTTCGCGCCCCCGAGTTGTCGGCGACGTCCAGAACGGTTCGCATTTGAATCATGGTTTATCTCTCTTGAGTCTTCGGAAGTGGTGTCGTGCCTTTAAGGGTCCGCGGCCTTACGACGTGGCCTTGGCCTTGCCGATGACTTCGACCAGCCGCCAGCGCTTCAGCTTCGAAAGGGGCCGGGTTTCCACGATCTTCACGGTGTCGCCTTCTTTGGAGATGTTCTTCTCGTCGTGGGCGTGGAAGGTGGAAGTGCGGCGGATGATCTTCTTGTAGAAGGGATGGCGGACGGAGCGCTGAACCGCGATGGTGCGGGTCTTCTCCATCTTGTCGGAGATGACCACGCCCACTTTCGTGTTCTGGCGCCGCGCCTTTTCGGCGGGGGCCGTCTGCTCTACTGTCGACTCGGTCTGGGGGTCTGTCATGGCGTTTCCTTAGTACCTAGGCTTTCGCGGCGCGACGCTTCTCGGCCGCCACGGTGAGCGTGCGAGCCAGTTCTTTCTTGGTGGTTCGCGCGCTGGCCGAACTCTCCAACTGCCCCATCGAGTGCTGGAAGCGGAGCTTGAAGATCTTCTCCCGCTGCTCCTTCTCCAGGGCGGTCAGGCCGTCGATGGCCAGTTCTCTCAATTTTTCGATTTTCACCGCAGACTTACCTCGTCACTTCCACTTCGAACCGACGGACGAACTTGGTCATCACGTTGAGCTTGTGCGCGGCCAGACGAAACGCCTCTTTGGCCATGTCCTCGGTGACGCCTTCAATCTCGTACATCACGCGCCCGGGCTTGACCACGGCCACCCAATGATCGGGCGCGCCCTTGCCTTTACCCATTCGAGTTTCCTGGGGCTTCTTGGTGACCGGCTTGTCCGGGAACACCCGGATCCACATGCGACCCTCGCGCTTGACGTGACGCGAAATGGCGATACGGGCGGCTTCGATCTGACGGTCGGTCACCCAGGCCACTTCGGTGGCCTTGAGGCCGTAGTCGCCGAAGGAAACCGAGCTTCCTGACCAGGCCTTGCCGGCCCGCTTGCCGCGCTGCTGCTTGCGGAACTTGACCTTCTTGGGCATCAACATGGTTCTAGACTCCTGCTCCGAGCGTCGAGCCAGCCTGGGCCAGGTTGCGGCTGCGCGCCGAAACCGGCTCGGATTCGCCGTTGTAGATCCAGCACTTCACGCCGATGCGGCCGTAGGTTGTCTTGGCTTCGGAGAAGCCGTAGTCGATGTCGGCGCGGATGGTGTGCAGCGGCAACTGGCCGTGCAGATACCACTCGGAGCGCGCGATCTCGGCGCCGTTCAGGCGGCCGGAGACGCGGATCTTGATGCCCTTGGCCCCGAAGCGAAGAGCGGATTCGACCGCTTTCCTCATGGCGCGACGGAAGGCGATGCGCTTCTCGAGTTGACCGGAGACGGACTCGGACACGAGCTGGGCGTCGAGCTCGGGCTTCAAGATCTCCTGAATGTTGATGAAGACCTCCTTGCCCGTTTTCTTCTGCAGCTCCTGCTTGAGCTTCTCGACTTCCTGGCCCTTCTTGCCGATGATGATGCCGGGACGCGAGGTGAAGATGCCGACCTTCAGCTTGTTGGTGGCGCGCTCAACTTCGATCTTGGCGACGCCTGCGTGCTGGAAGCGGGCCTTCAGCTCCTTCTTGAGCTTGAGGTCCTCATGCAGCAGTTTGGCGTAATCGGCGGCGGCGAACCACCGGCTGCGCCAGGGCTTGTTGTATCCGAGCCGCAGGCCCGTGGGGTGAACTTTTTGACCCATGGTGAGCGTTATTCCTTTTCCGCCAGATGCACAACAATGTGGGTGGTCCGCTTGATCGTCTGGTAGGCGCGGCCCATGGGGGCAGGGCGCACCCGCTTGAACGAGGGGCCCTGGTTCGCGTACGCCTGCGAAACCACAAGGTCCTCTTCGTCCAGACGACGCTGCTGAACGCGCTCGGCTTCCTGGGTCGCGTTGGCGATCGCGGAACGGAGCACTTTCTCGACGCTCTTCGCCACCTTCTTCTCGGAGAACTGGAGCACCGCGATGGCGTCGCTCACAGACTTGCCGCGAATGGTCGCGAGCACCAGCCCGGTCTTCTGGGCGGAGGTGCGGATGTACTTGGCTTCAGCCTTGACTTCGAGCATGGTCTATCAGGCCTTTCCAGGTCCGGCTGCCGCCGCAGTCTTCGCCACCTTCTCGACCTTCGAGGAGTGGCTCTTGAACGTGCGGGTCGGAGAGAACTCGCCGAGCTTGTGCCCGACCATGTTCTCGGAGACGTACACCGGGACGAACTTCTTCCCGTTGTAGACCGCGATGGTGTTCCCCACCATCTCCGGGAAGATGGTGGAGCGACGCGACCAGGTCTTGATGACCTTCTTGTCGTTGGTCTTGTTCTGCTCTTCGACCTTCTTGAGCAGGTGGCCGTCGATGAACGGTCCCTTTGAGGTTGATCTAGCCATTGAAGTCCTACTTCCGCCTCTTCACAATCATGGATTGCGTGCGCTTGTTGCGGCGCGTCTTGTAACCCTTGGTCGGCTTGCCCCACGGCGTCACGGGGTGACGTCCGCCGGAAGTCCGGCCCTCGCCGCCACCATGAGGATGGTCGACCGGGTTCATGGAAACGCCTCGGTTGTGCGGCTTCTTGCCCAGCCACCGCTTGCGGCCGGCCTTGCCGTGCTTCACGTTCTTGTGTTCGGCGTTGCCCACCTGACCGATGGTCGCCTTGCACAGAACATGGACCTTGCGGATCTCGCCCGACGGGAGCTTGACCTGCGAGTAGTCGCCTTCCTTGGCCACCAGCTGCGCGCCCACGCCGGCGCTGCGAACCATCTGCGCGCCCTTGCCGGGGCGAAGCTCGATGTTGTGGATCATGGTGCCGGCGGGGATCTGGGTGATCGCCATCGAGTTGCCGGGCAGGATGTCGGCGCCGGGCCCGGAGATCACCGTCTTGCCGACGGTGAGCCCTTCAGGGCACAGGATGTAGCGCTTCTCGCCGTCGGTGTAGTGCAAAAGGGCGAGACGGGCCGAACGGTTCGGATCGTACTCGATGGCCGCCACCTTCGCGGTGATCCCGTCCTTGTTGCGCTTGAAGTCGATGACGCGGTAGCGCCGCTTGTGGCCGCCCCCTCTGAACCTTATGGTCAGGCGTCCGCGTGAATCGCGACCGCCCGACTTCTTGAGGGGCTCGGTGAGCGCCTTCTCGGGACGCGTCTTGGTGATCTCCTCGAACGAAGGAGTCGCCATGACGCGGCGGCTGGGGGTATAGGCAGCGTAGGTCTTGAGAGCCATGGGAATTCTTAGTTAACCGCCTCGTGGAACTCGATCATCTTCTCGCCCTCTTTGAGGAGGACGTAGGCCTTCTTCCAGTCGGGACGGTGCCCCTGGTAACGGCCCTGGCGACGGAGCTTGCCGGGCATGTTCGCCACGCGAACCTGCTCGACCTTGACGCTCAGGAGCGTCTCGACCGCCTTCTTGATCTCGGGCTTGGTGGCATCGCGATGAACTTCGAAGACCAGGGTGCGGATCCCCTCCTTCTGGAGGGTGGTCTTCTCCGTCACGAGCGGACGACGGATGACTTCAAAGATAGTGTTCATCGGGAGAGTCTCTCTTCAAGGCGCGCGAGTGCCGCGGTGGTGACCGCGAGCGTCTTGCAGTTGAGGATGTCGTAGACAGTCAGATGCGAGGACGCCATCACCCGGAAGCCCGGGATGTTGCGGCTCGACAGAAGGAGGGCGTCGGACGGCTCGTTCTCGACATACAGCGTCTTGCCGTCGAACTGCATGGCGTCGATCGCGGCCTTCAAGGCCTTGGTCTTCGGAGCATCGGCCCGGAGGGACTCGACGATCCGCAAAGCACCCACGCGGTTCTTGGTGGAAAGAGCCTGACGAAGAGCGGCGGTGAGCGCCTTCTTCGGCATGCTGTAGGAGTAGTCGCGGGGGGTGGGTCCGAAGACCGTGCCGCCGTGACGCCAAAGAGGCGTGCGCTTGTCGCCGACCCGGGCCTGGCCCGTGCCCTTCTGCTTCCAGGGCTTCTTGCCGGAACCGGACACGTCGCCGCGGCTCTTGGTCTGGTGCGTGCCCGAGCGCGCGCCGGCGCGATAGAGCTTGACCGCTTCATAAAGAAGGTGGTCGTTCGGGCGGAGCTCGAACACCGAGGGAGCAAGCTTCACTTCCCCGGCGGCCTTGCCGTTCGCGCCCAGCACGATGGACGCGCCATCGGCGGACTTCACGGGCACGGCCACTTTGGGTTCGGCCTTGGCCTTGGGAGCCTTTGCAGCCTTCTCGGCCTTGGCCGGCTTCGCTGCTTTCGCGGCGGGAGCGGACTTGGACGCGGCCGCGGCTTTCACAGGCTTCTCGGCCTTGGCAGCCTTCGCCTTGGGGGCGGCGGTCTTCTTGGTATCAGCCACTTCGGCTTCCCCTTACTTCCCGGTCCGGCGCGTGCCGGCCTTGTTGATGATCACGTAGGAGGAGATGGACCCGGGAACCGCGCCCTTGACGACGAGCAGGTTGTTCTCGGCGTCGATCTCGACCACCTGGATGTTCTTGGTGGTGACGGTTTCGGAGCCCATGTGACCGGCCGCTCGCAGGCCCTTGATGACGCGCGAGGGGAAAGCCGAGGCGCCGATGCCGCCGGGCGCCCGGTGATGCATGGAGCCGTGGGTGCCGTCGCCGCCGCGGAAGTGATGCCGCTTGACCACGCCAGCGAAGCCCTTGCCCTTGCTCGTGCCGGTGACGCTGACCTTGTCGCCCGGTCCGAACATGGAGACGTTCACCTTATCGCCCGGATTGATCGCCTCCGCATCGGGAACCCGGAACTCGCGGGTCATACGAGTCGGCGGGATACCCGCCTTCTTGAAGTGACCCTGCATGGGCTTGGTGGTGTGCTTCACGCGCTTCTCTTCGACGAATCCGACCTGGACCGCCGAGTAGCCGTGTTTCGCGGTGGTTTTCCGCTCGACGACGACGCAGGGACCTGCGGTAAGGACAGTGGCGGGGATAGCCCTGCCGTCCTTCCCATAGATCTGGGTCATGCCGACCTTTTTTGCGATGATTCCCTGAACTGGCACGTGACTAGCGCTCCTTGCCGAAAGCCTTGATCTCGACGTCTACGCCCGCCGGGAGATCGAGCTTCATCAACGCGTCCACCGTTTGCGGGGTGGGCTCGCAGATGTCGATGATTCGCTTGTGAGTGCGAATTTCAAACTGTTCGCGACTCTTCTTGTCGACGTGAGGCGAGCGCAGGACGGTCCAGCGATTCTTGATGGTCGGCAGGGGAATCGGACCGGCCACGCGGGCGCCGGTCCGTTTCGCCGTGTCGACGATCTCGGACGTGGACTGATCCAGGACGCGGTAATCGAACGCGCGCAACCGGATCCGGATCTTCTCGTTGATCATCATGGCTTTTGTGGACTCGCTTCTTTAATCGACAGTTGAGTAGCGGTGACTACTCGATGATGTCCGAAACCGTGCCGGAACCGACGGTCCGGCCGCCCTCGCGGATAGCGAACCGAAGTCCCTTTTCCATGGCGATCGGGCTGTTGAGGGTGACTTCGACCTGGGTGTTGTCGCCGGGCATGACCATCTCCACGCCCGTGGGCAGGGTGGCGACGCCGGTGACGTCCGTGGTGCGGAAGTAGAACTGGGGACGGTAGCCGGTGAAGAACGGGGTGTGACGGCCGCCCTCTTCCTTGGTCAGGATGTAGACCTCGCCCTTGAACTTGATGAAGGGCTTGATGGAGCCGGGCTTGGCCAGGACCATGCCGCGCTCGATGTCCTTGCGCTCCGTGCCGCGGAGGAGAACGCCGACGTTGTCGCCGGCCGTGCCCTCGTCGAGGAGTTTCTTGAACATTTCGATGCCGGTGACGACCTTCTTCTCGGTGGGACGCAGGCCGACGAGATCGACTTCCTCGCCCACCTTGACCTTGCCGCGCTCAACGCGGCCGGTGGCCACGGTGCCGCGACCGGAGATGGTGAAGATGTCTTCGATCGGCATGAGGAAGGGCTTGTCGATCTCACGGGCGGGGAGCGGAATGTAGCGATCGACCTCTTCCATGAGCTTGAGGATGGGGGCCGCGCCCTCGTCCTTGCCGTCGCCGTCGAGAGCCTTCACGGCCGAACCACGAACCACCGGGATGTCGTCGCCCGGGAAGCCGTAGTGCTTGAGCAGCTCGCGGACTTCGAGTTCGACGAGGTCGAGCAGCTCGGCGTCGTCGACGAGGTCGCACTTGTTGAGGAAGACCACGATCGAGGGCACGCCGACCTGACGAGCGAGCAGGATGTGCTCCTTGGTCTGGGGCATGGGGCCGTCGGCGGCCGAGACCACGAGGATCGCGCCGTCCATCTGCGCCGCGCCGGTGATCATGTTCTTGATGTAGTCGGCGTGACCCGGGCAGTCGACGTGAGCGTAGTGACGCTGGGTCGTCTCGTACTCGACGTGCGAGGCGTTGATGGTCACGCCGCGTTCACGCTCTTCGGGAGCGTTGTCGATCTGGTCGTAGGCCTTGAACGAGTTCTTGCCGTTCTGGGTGGCCAGAACCTTGGTGATCGCTGCGGTCAACGAGGTCTTGCCGTGATCGACGTGGCCGATCGTCCCGATGTTGACGTGCGGCTTGCTGCGATCAAATTTTTCCTTAGCCATGGGTCTTGCTCCTGAGGATCTCTTTGAGGTTTCTTACTGAAAAGTGAAAAGTTCTTGCTGTGCTGCGGACTAGGTGGTGCGCTGCGCCTTGCCGGACGACTTGGCCACAACTTCTTCCGCGACGTTCTTGGGCGCTTCTTCATACTTCTCGAAGTGCATGCTGTACGTCGCGCGGCCCTGGGTGCGCGACCGCAGGTCCGTCGAATATCCGAACATGTTGGAAAGCGGAACCATCGCGTTGATGATGTTGGTGCCGCCGCGGGACTCGTTGCCCTGCAGCTGACCGCGACGTGACGAAAGGTCGCCCGAAACCACGCCGGTGTACTCGTCGGGGGTGGTGACTTCGACCTTCATGATGGGCTCGAGGAGAACGGGGCTCGCCTTGCGCGCGCCGTCCTGGATGGCCAGCGAACCGGCCAGCTTGAACGCCATTTCGGAAGAGTCGACGTCGTGGTAGCTGCCGTCATAGAGACGGACATGGACGTCGACCATCGGGAAGCCCGCGAGCACGCCGCGCTCGAGCGCTTCTTTGACTCCCATTTCGATGGGCTTGATGTATTCCTTGGGAATCGAACCGCCGGTGAGATCATTCTCGAACTCGAAGCCCTTGCCGGGATTCGGCTGGACTTCGATCTTGCAATGGCCGTACTGGCCCTTGCCGCCCGACTGCTTGATCCACTTGCCTTCGGCGAGGGTCTTCTTGCGGATGGTTTCGCGGTAGGCGACCTGCGGCTTGCCCACGTTCGCCTCGACGCCAAACTCGCGCTTGAGGCGGTCGACGATGATCTCGAGGTGGAGTTCACCCATGCCGGAGATCTTGGTCTGGTTGGTCTCGGGATCGCTTTCGACCTTGAACGTCGGGTCTTCCTGCATGAGCTTGCCGAGGCCCACGCCCATCTTTTCCTGGTCAGACTTCGTCTTCGGCTCAACCGCGAGCGAAATGACGGGCGTTGGGAAAATGATGGCTTCGAGAAGGACGGGCTTCGCGCCGTCGCAGATGGTGTCTCCGGTGGAGACGTTCTTGAGACCGATCGCCGCGGCGATGTCGCCGGCGTAGATCTCTTTGATCTCTTCACGCTTGTTCGCGTGCATCTTGACCAGGCGGCCGATGCGCTCGCGGGTGCCCTTGGTGGCGTTGAGGAGGGTGTCGCCCGCCTTCATCTGCCCGGAGTAGACGCGCACGAACGCGAGCTGTCCGACGAACGGGTCGGTCATGATCTTGAAGACGAGACCGGAGAAGGGCGCGCTGTCGTCGGTGGCCCGCTCGACCGGCTCTTTCGTATCCGGATCGATCGCGACCGTGGCCGGGATGTCGAGAGGGGACGGGAGGTAGGCGATGACGGCGTCGAGCATGGGCTGAACGCCCTTGTTCTTGAACGCCGTGCCGCAGACCACCGGGAAGAGCTTGAGCGCGATGGTGGCGCGGCGGATGCCTGCCTTCAGCTCCTCGGTGCTGATCGCTTCGCCGTTCAGGAACTTGTCGGTGAGCTTGTCGTCGGCTTCGGCAACCGTCTCGATGAGCTGCTCGCGCGCGAGCTTGGCGTCGTCGAGCATGTCCGCCGGGATCTCTTCGGTCTGGTACTCGGCGCCCATGGTCTCGTCGGGGTACCGGTAGGCCTTCATCTCGACGAGATCCACCACGCCGTGGAACTGATCTTCAGCGCCGATCGGCAGCTGGATGGCCACGGGCGTTTTAGCGGCGAGGCGGTCGATCATCATGGCGATGCAGCGGTGGAAGTCGGCGCCCACGCGATCCATCTTGTTGATGAAGGCGATGCGGGGAACGTTGTACTTGTCGGCCTGACGCCAGACCGTTTCGGACTGGGGCTGCACGCCGGAAACCGCGTCGAACACCGCGACCGCGCCGTCGAGCACGCGCAGGGAACGCTCGACTTCGGCGGTGAAGTCGACGTGGCCCGGGGTGTCGATGATGTTGATCCGATGGTCTTTCCAGAAACACGTGGTGGCGGCGGAGGTGATGGTGATGCCGCGTTCCTGCTCCTGCTCCATCCAGTCCATGGTGGCGGTGCCATCGTGGACTTCACCGATCTTGTAGTTGACACCGGTGTAGAAAAGGATGCGCTCGGTGGTCGTGGTCTTGCCGGCGTCGATATGCGCAGCAATCCCGATGTTCCGGGTCTTTTCGAGAGAGGTAGTACGGGCAGCCACGTTTGTTTCTCGGATTCCTTAAAGGAGCTTCTGGAACCGCTTTACCAGCGGTAATGCGCGAAGGCCTTGTTGGCCTCGGCCATCTTGTGGACGTCGTCCTTCTTCTTCATGGCGCCGCCACGAAGGTTGGACGCGTCGAGCAGCTCGTTGCTGAGCTTGGTGATCATGCCGCGCTCCGAACGAAGGCGCGCGTAGCTGATGATCCAGCGAATCCCGAGCGAATTGCGGCGGTTGGGATTCACTTCGATGGGAACCTGGTAGTTCGAACCGCCCACGCGACGGCTCTTCACTTCAAGCGTCGGCTTGACGTTCTCGACCGCCTTCTTGAAGAGCTTGAGGGGATCGTCCTGGGTCTTCTCGTGGATGGCCTTGAGCGCGCCATACATGATCTGCTGAGCGGTGGACTTTTTGCCCTCGCTCATGAGGCAGTTCACGAATTTCGTGACGAGGGTCGAGTTGTAGAGGGGATCGGGGAGGACATCCCGCTTTGGTACGGTGCCGCGACGTGGCATTTGCTTTAGCGCTCCAAACTTCTACGGTGAAAACTTAGTGACGGCCTTTGGCTGAAACCTGCAAGAACTTAGGTTTTGCAAAGACCCTTGGAGCACACCAGAAGGGACACCCTTCGGGGTTCGACGCGAAACGACCGGGGTCAGGAGTGGTTGACGGCTTCTCCTGATGCGGTGCGAGGCATCGAATGTGGCTCAAGGATCTTTCGCCCAATCGCTGAATCAGCGTGTGGCTGCTTCAGAGCTTCTGCGGCGGGATTTCCCAGGCTTCTCTTGATTTTGCTTTTGGCTTCGAGGTTTACCGGATTCGCATCATTTATCGGATACGCATCCGGCCCGACTCATTCTTTGTGACCTCGAAGGGACGGCGATGTTAGACGAAAACTACTAAAAACTAAAGTGTTGTTGGGCGAAACCCCCTTGAAGGGCCTCGCCAAGCCTCGGCGAACTAGGCGGCCTTGGGCCGTTTCGCGCCGTATTTGCTGCGGCTGCGCTTGCGGCCGGCCACGCCGGTGGCGTCGAGCGAACCACGAACGATGTGGTAACGCACGCCGGGGAGGTCTTTCACACGGCCGCCGCGGATCAGGACCAGGGAGTGCTCCTGGAGGTTGTGACCCACGCCGGGGATGTAAGCGGTGACTTCGATGCCGTTGGTCAACCGGACGCGCGCGACCTTGCGAAGGGCCGAGTTGGGCTTCTTCGGGGTGGTGGTGAACACGCGGACGCAGACGCCGCGACGCTGGGGCGACTCCTGGAGCGCGGGGCTCGCAGTCTTCGACTTGAGCTTGGTGCGACCACTTCGAATCAATTGGCTGACGGTTGGCAAACTTCGATCACTCCTCTAGACAGGACTGCGGAGTTTACCGGAGCCAGAAACGATGTCAAGACGGCGGCGGAAGAAAACCACCAAATGTGGGGGTGTTCAGCGCTGCGCGGACAAGCGGGCCAACGCTTCGACCACCGATTTCGCCTCGGCACCGCTGATGATGCGCCACGGTTCGAACGCGCCGGTGGCCGTGTTCTGCATCACTCCCGCGCCCACCACCCTCACCACCGAGGAGTACTGGAGATGAGAGGGCGACATGTCGCGGGGCGCCGCACCGTTCGATCTCCCCCACCCCACATGGTCGAGCACCCGCGCCGCCACCACCGCGAGTTCGCCGCGGCGGACCACACCTGAAGGCTGGAAAGTGTGGTTCGGATAGACGTCCATGAGGCCGAGTTCGATGGCGCGGAGGATCTGCGGACGCGCCCAGGTGCGCGAAAGATCCGAGGCCACGCGCCCCATGCCCGCGGGCTTCTTCGATTTAAGCGCGTCGACTCTCACCACCACCAGTGCGGCGAGTTCACCGCGGGTGACCCGGGGGGCCTCGCCGATGGCGCGCAGAGGTTCGGGCAGGGCGAGAAACGCGCGGCGTTCCTTGATCCGCGCCAGCATCCCCGCGCCCTCGGCGTCTTCGGCCACGTTGATGAGACCGCGCCGAAGCGCCATCTCCGCGCCGTCGAGGTCACCGTCCTCCATCCTCAGGGTGGCGATGCGCAGGGCGATGTTGCGGTCGGCATCATGGGACGCGACCAGGACCTCGAGGGCCTCAGAGCGTCGACCCTCTTCGAGCAGCAGATCGGCCAGTTCCAGGCGCACGGGCGAGAGTTCGGGGGCAACTTCGAGAGCGCGCTCGAGCATGCGGATGGCGTCGGGCTTGCGTCCTTCGGCGGCCAGGGACATGGCCCGGCCGATGGCGGCCTCGGCCACCGAGAGCTTCACCTCGCTGATCCGACGGACCAGGGCGGGGTCGCGCGGACGGAGCCGATCGGCCTTCATATATAAGGGAAGGGCCTCGTCGATAGCTCCCGTCTTGCGCTTGACCGCAGCGAGACCGGCGAGCGCCGACACATTCTCCGGCTGCCGCGCGAGGGCCGACACAAAGGTGGATTCGGCGTCGCTGAGCTGATCCGCACGCAGGGCCGCGAAGCCGAGGACCACACGCGCCGGCACCAGTTCAGGCGATTCGGCCAGGAGCTTGTCGATGGACTGCTGGGCCCGCCCGGTCTGGCCGGTGAGGACATCGTTCCAGGCCTTGCGCATGACCTTCTCTTCGCGCTGGGTCATCTCCCCCGCGTTCGGTTCGGGGTAGATGTAGTCGGCATCGTCGATGCGCGGGGCCTCGACTTTGCTGGGACCGCAGGCGGGCAGGAACAGAGCGAGGGCCACCAGCAACGCGGCCAACCGGGCAAATCGCGGCGAGGCCTTCATCATTTCTTGATTCCCGGTATCGGTCATGCGATGGCGAGCAGCGCGCGGGGAGAGGCTTCGGCCTCGAGGACGACCTGGCCGTACTCATCGCGAGTCTGGGAGAGGACTTTGGCGAGGCGATAGACGTTCGCGATCCGCCGCTCGTCTTTGGGATCGATGCGCAAGGTGACCGGATGCGGGAGCATGTCGAGAGTCTCGGCGATGCGCTTCTTCAAGACGTCCAGACCCTCGGCGGTGAGGGCTGAGACCTGCACCGCCTCGGGCCGCTCAGAACGCAGCGCCATGCGCGCCGCCTCGTCCGCACCGTCGATCTTGTTGATCACGGTGAGACGATTCGGCTCTTCATCGGCCCCGATCTCTTCGAGAACGTCGCGCACCGCCTTCTCTTTGGCGGCAAGCTCCGGATCGCAGCCATCCACAACGTGCAACACCAAGTCGGCCTCGACCACCTCTTCGAGTGTGGCGCGGAAGGCCGCGACAAGGCCGTGCGGCAGGCTGCGGATGAAACCAACGGTGTCGACGAGCACGATGTTCTCGCGCTCGCCGATCCGCACACCGCGCATCAGCGGATCGAGGGTCATGAAGAGACGATCGGAGATCTCCACCTTCTCCTCGCCGGTGAGGGCGCGGAACAGGCTGGACTTCCCCGCATTGGTATAGCCCACGAGGGAAACCACGGGTTCGGCCCGCCGGCGACGTCCCTCGCGACGAGTCCCCCGCTCGCGCCGCACGTGCTCGATGGATTCCTTGAGCACGGACACGCGGGTGCGGATGCGCCGACGGTCGGTTTCGAGCTTGGTTTCACCCGGGCCTCTCGTGCCGATGCCGCCGCCAAGGCGGGAGAGTGAAACGCCCTTGCCGGTGAGCCGCGGCATCAGGTACTGAAGCTGGGCCAGTTCAACCTGCAGCCGGCCCTCGCGCGACCGCGCCCGCTGGGCGAAGATGTCCAGAATCAGCTCCGTGCGGTCGAGAACCTTCACGTCGAGCTTCGCTTCGAGGTTGCGCGCCTGCACGGGCGAAAGTTCGGCGTCGACCATGACGATGGTGACCTTCTTCTCCGCCGCGATCTCCTTCAGTTCGTCGACCTTACCGCTGCCGAAGTAGGTGGCGGAGTCGGGCCGTTTCCGCTCCTGGGAAATCACTTCGACGATCACGGCCCCTGCGCTCTTGGCCAGCATGGTCATCTCCTCGATGGAAATGGCCGCGGCCTCGCGATCACGGCTGGTGCGATACGTGCCGCAGATCAGGGCGCGTTCGTGGCGTTCGGTTTTGGATTTGGCGCTCAAGGGTCAAGGAAAGGCTACACCGGACGGCCCGCAGGCCGTGTGCGATACCAAACAGTCCGAGCGTGACCCTATTGCCCGGCACGACCGGCGACCAAGACCCGAATCCTCTCGCCCCCGATCCGGCCCTCGCGCAGAATGGTCAGCGCACCGGTCGGATCCGTGACATCCACGATGGTCGAAGGCGCGCCGTCGAGCTCCCCCACATCAATCACCAGAACTGCGGCGGGAAATGCCTGCAAAGCCCGATCCACGGTGAGGCACGGCGGCTCACCGGCCAGATTGGCGGAGGTGGAGACGAGCGGTCCGACGGCACGGGCCAGAGCCCGCGCCACTTCGGAGGCGGGCACACGCAGGGCGATGTTTCGCGCGCCGGCGAGCAGCGCCGCCGGCACATCGGGACCTGCCGGAACCACCAAGGTCAGCGGCCCGGGCCAAAAGGCGTCGGCCAGGCGCTGTGCTGACACCGGCCAGCTGGAAGCGAGCGACCGCGCCTGATCGATGTCGGCGACGATCACCGGCAGCGGCTTGTCCGCTTCTCGGCCCTTCGCCGCGCGCAGCCGCGCCACCGCATCCCCATCAAGCGCGCGACATCCCACCGCGTAGAGCGTATCGGTCGGATAGATGATGACGGCGCCCGCGCGCAGGCATACTGCCGCTTCGCGCTCCTGATCCGCGGTGAGACCCGAGGCCTCGAGGGTGAAGCGTGTTGCGGAGGGAACCACGCGAGGATCGTACAAGGCCCGGGCAGCCGATCAGCCTTGTTCCCTATAATCGCCGTCCCTTGATCGAGCGACTCCTCACCCGGTGGCCGTCCCTTCCCAAGGGCATCACGGCCCCGCTGTCGCTCATCACCATGATCCTCTGGATCGGCGCCATGGTGTTGGTGGTTCGCAAGGCCACGGAGCAAACTGCCCTGGCCCTGACCAGCGACCTCGCGGCTTATGGCGAGCGCGCGCGCTGGAGCGGCATCTACTACCGCGGCGAGAAGATCGGCTTCTCGGTGAGCCAGATGACCGAGCGACCTGAAGGCGGGTTTCGGCTTCAGGAGGACGGGCAACTTCTCCTGGCGCTGATGGGATCGAACACCGCCTCGAAACTGCGCACCGAAGTGAACGTGGATTCGCAGTACCTGCTTCAGAACTTCTCGTTCTCGCTCGACCCCGGCACCGGTCCGATGGCGGTGAGTGGTGTGCTCGAGACCCCGACCCGGCTGGCCATCAAGATCACGTCCTCCGGCAGCGAACGCGCCCGCACCATCGACTTGAAGGAAGCGCCCGTCGTCTCCCTCAATCTGCCGAAGCGTCTGCTGGCCATGGGCCTGACGGAAGGGGCGCGCCACCAGATCCTCATCTTCGACCCCGCCACCCTGACCAACGGCATGGCCACCATCGAGATCGGTAAGCGCGAGGTGGTGCGCATCCTCGACAAGCCGGTGCCCGCCTTCAAGATGAGCATGACCTACGCGGGGATCAACGCGACCTCGTGGATCACCGAGGTCGGCGAGATCGTGAAGGAAGAGAGTGCGATGGGCATGGTGGTGATCCGGGAGAGCCGCGAACGCGCCATCGCGATGGCCATGCCGTCTGAGATCAAGGCCGACATGATCGAGTCCGCGGCCATTCAGCCCGACACCCGACGCAACATCGAAGACGCGGCCTCACTCGCCAGCCTGAAGCTGGAGTTCTCGGGCGCGGCCCTTCCCGGAACGCCCGAGGAACTGAACGGCGCCGGGCAAACCGTCACGGGCAACGTCATCGAAATCATCGATCCGAACAAGCTCCGGCCCGAGCCGCTTCCCCCGAACCTCGCCGAGGCCCTGGCCCCCGAACCGTTCATCGAAAGCAATGCGCCGGAGATCGTGGCCGAAGTCGCGATCGCTCTTGAACGGGCGGGCAAAGACGCGACCGCGCGCCGGAAAGCCGAGCTCCTGGTCCGCTACGTCAACGCCGTGATCGACAAGAAGCCCACGATGAGCCTGCCCTCCGCGGTGGAGGTGCTGCGCACGAAGGTGGGCGACTGCAACGAGCACACGGCGCTGTATGTGGCCATGGCACGGGCCGCGGGGATTCCCTCGCGGGCGGCCATCGGTCTCGTCAGCCTGCGCGGCGCTTTCTACTATCACGCGTGGCCAGAGGTCTTCGTGGGCGACGCGAAGTCCACCGTCGACGGCAAGACCGGGGTGTGGCTCCCCGTCGACCCCACCCTGAACCAGTTCCCCGCCGACGTCAGCCACATCCGCCTCGTTCGCGGCGGTCTCGAACGTCAGGCTGCGATCCTGCCGCTGCTCGGTCAGGCGAAGATCCGGATTATCGAGATGGTGGACGGCCCGGCCCAGAGCAACACCACCGCCCTCGTCGGGGGCGATCGCACCGGCGCACCTTCCCTCGCTCTCGACTTCCCCGCCCCCGAAAGCAGGGACAGCTGCTGGAGACGGCCCGCGCGACGCTGACCCGGTCGCTGCCCTTTTATGATCACAGTCAACAACATCCAGAAGAGGTTCGGCTCGTTCGACGCCGTGAACGGCGTGTCGATTGTGGTCCCCCCGGGCGAGATCCACGGTTTCCTCGGCCCCAATGGCGCGGGCAAGACCACTACCATCCGCATGATCGCGGGACTGCTCAAACCGACCTCGGGCAGCATCACCATTGACGGCGCCGACCTCGCTACAGAGCCCGAGAAGGCGAAAGCGGCCCTCGGCTTCGTGCCCGACCGGCCCTTCATCTACGAGAAGCTCACCGCTCTCGAGTTCTTGAAGTTCTGCGGCGGGCTTTACGGGATGGAAGGGCCTGCGCTCGAAGCGCGCGCGCTTGAACTGCTCGAGCTGTTCGAGTTGTCGCGTTGGAAGGATGAGCTGATCGAGGCCTTCTCCCATGGCATGAAGCAGCGCGTGGTCATGTGCTCGGCCTTTCTCCATCATCCGAAGGCGGTCCTCGTCGACGAGCCGATGGTGGGTCTCGACCCCCGCGGCGCGCGCCTCATCAAGGACATCTTCCGGGTGATGTCGAAGAAGGGTGTGTCGATCCTGATGAGCACACACACGCTCGAGGTGGCGCAGGAGATGTGCGACTACGTCCGCATCATCCTGGCCGGCAAGATCATCGCCGAGGGCACGGTGAACGACGTGCTCAAGATGGCGGGCGAAGGCCACGAAGCGCTTACGCCGGTGTTCCTGAAGCTCACCGGCGGCTCGGGTTTCCAGGAAATCCCCGACGCGATTTAGCAGGGCACCTCGTAAAGAGCGGCCACAAGGGCCGCCCCTACGTTTGCTTCAGTTCCGTCCGCACATCGAGCAACTCCGGGAAGAACGTGAGATCGAGGGCTTTGCGCAGGAATCCGACACCCGACGATCCGCCGGTGCCCTGGCGGAAGCCGATGATCCGCTCCACCGTCTTCATGTGGCGGAAACGCCAGAGCTGGAAGTACTCCTCCACATCGACGAGCTTCTCGCACATCTCGTACGCGTCCCAGTGCTTCTCGGGATGCTCGTAGATCTCCACGAACACAGGGAGCAGACGCGCGTCGCGCTGGTGGGGGCGGGTGACGTCGCGAGCCAGCAACTCGGCGGGCACGGCGAAGCCGCGGCGCGCGAGGTGGGACAGGAACTCGTCGTAAAGGCTCGGCGCCTCGAGCACGGCCTTGATCGCGGCGTAGGCCACGGCGTCGTGGCGATGGGCCTCGATCATCGCCGCGTGTTTGTTGCCCAGAAGAAACTCGATGGTCCGGTACTGCACCGACTGGAAACCCGACGAGTTGCCGAGCACCGAACGGAACTGCAGGTACTCGGAGGGGGTCAGGGTTTCGAGCACCGCCCACTGATTGAAGAGCTGCATCTGGATCTGCTTCACCCGGGCCAGGATCTTGAAGCAGGGCGAGAGATCGTCGGCGCGCAGGTGGCGGATGGCCGCGGACAACTCGTGGATCATCAGCTTCATCCACAATTCCGAGGTCTGATGCTGAATGATGAACAACATCTCGTCGTGGTGGACGGGGCTGGAGAGCGGCTGCTGCACAGCGAGGAGCTGGTCGAGCCTGAGGTAACCCGCGTAGGTGAGCCGGTCCTTGAGGTCGAGGACAATCCCTGGCTCGAGCGACCGTTGATTCTCGGGGGAGGCGTTCTGGGCGGGCGTCTTCTCGGCAGTCATCTGGCTGCGGGGAGACTAGGAGTGTTCGCGGCAGAAGGCAACACAGCACACACAGCACATAGAATCGCGAGTTCATGACCGCGAGCGTCCCGACAGGCTTCCAGAAGGGTTTCCCGTACCTCCTGCTGCCCACGTTCCTCGGCACGGCCAACCGCGCGAAACGCCGGGAAAAGGGCGACCTGATCCGCAGCGTGGTTTTCGGCGCCATCGCCGTCGGCGTGGGTTTCACCCTGTTCGCGGTGTCGTTCTGGCTGACCTGGCAACTCACGGATTACGAAGAGCTGGGCGAGTATCTGCTCCGCCTCGGTCTGTCGTGGCTGTTCCTGACCTTCCTGTCCTTCCTCGCTTTCTCGGCCCTCGTCACTTCGCTCTCCACCTTCTTCCTCTCCGACGACCTGAAGCTCCTGCTCGCGGCTCCGATCCCGCAGACCCGGCTCTTCTACTCGCGCTACGCCCGCGCCCTGATCCAGTCGTCGTGGATGGTCCTCGCCTTCCTCACCCCCGTGCTCCTCGGCATCGGCCTCGCCCGCTGCGCTCCGGTGTCCTACTACCTCACTGTTCCCCTGGTGATGACTCCCTTCGTCATCATCCCCGTGGCCTTCGGCTGCGTGGTCACTCTGATGCTGGTGAACGTCTTCCCCGCCAAACGCGCGCGCGACATCCTGATGCTCACCGGCCTGCTCTTCGCGGTGGCTATAGTGATGTTGCTGCGCTTCATCCGGCCTGAGCGGCTGCTCTCGGTGCGATCGCTGCCCGACGTCACCGCGTTCTTCGCCACCTTGCAGTCGCCCATCACGCCACTGCTCCCCTCGTTCTGGGCGGGCGAGGCCATGTTCGCGCCGCTGATGGGCCGCACCGGCTGGCTGTACCTCGTGGCCTTGTGGACCACCGCCCTTGCCTCCACCCTGATCGCGCGCATGGCCTACGGGGCCTTGTACTTCGAGGGGTTCTCCAAGTCGCAGGAGGCGCGCAAGGCGCGTTTCTCGCGGCTCGGATTCATGGACACCATCGCGGGATGGGTTCCGCTCTCCGTTTCTTCGCGCGCACTGCTCCTCAAAGACGTGAAGATCTTCATGCGCGACTCCACACAGTGGTCGCAGCTGCTGCTTCTGATGGCGCTGGTCGCGGTGTACCTCTACAACTTCACGGTCCTCGATCTCGAGCGCGTGCCCGGCATGGGCCGGGTCATCCGCAACTCTTACGCCTTCGTGAATCTCGCCATGGCCTCGTTCGTTCTCTCTTCGATCGCGGTGCGCTTCGTCTTCCCCGCGGTGTCGATGGAAAGCACATCGTTCTGGATCATCCGCACCTCGCCCGTCTCCATGGGTTCGTTCCTGTGGTCGAAGTTCGTCACCGGCTTCGTGCCTATCGTCTTCTTCGCCACCTTCCTCACCATCGCCGCGAACGAGATGCTGGGCGTGCACCCCTTTCTCAAGGTGCTCACCGCCGTGGCCGTGATGTTCATGTCACTCGCCCTCGTGGGACTCGCCGCCGGCCTGGGGGCCCAGTACCCGCGTTTCGGGGCGGAGAACGTGAACCAGATCGCTGGGTCTTATGGCGGCGTGGTGTTCATGGTCACCGCGGTGGCGTTCATCTGCGTGGAGATCGCCCTGCTCGCCTGGCCCACTTCGATCTTCCTCTTCTACGAGTTCCGCAACCGCCCCATCCCCGGCCCGCGTCAGATCGCGATGGTGGTCGGGATCGTGAGCGCCTTCAGCCTGAGCCTGCTCGTCTTCTGGTTCTCGCTGAAGCGCGGCATCCGCGCCTTGACCAACCTGGCCGGCTGATTCTTCCCTAAGACCTGAACGGGCGCTACGAGGGCTGGTAGTACTAGCGTCGGCCGTGACAGCCTCCAGCCCCCATGATCCTCCCCGCCCTGCTGCGCAAAGTTCACTATTGGGGCTCCATCATCATCGCCCTGCCCATCGCGGTGGTGATCGGCACCGGCCTGCTGCTGCAGCTGAAGAAGGAAGTGACCTGGATCCAGCCGGCGGAGATCAAGACCAAGGCGCGTGAAGTCTCGGTCGGCCCGGACCAGATCCTCAAGGCGGCCATGGCCGAGGCTCCCCTCGAAGTGAGGTCGTGGGCCGACATCTCGCGCGTCGACATCCGCCCCGACCGCGGCCTCATCAAGGTGAGCACGGTGAATCACTGGGAGTTGCAACTCCACTCCACCACGGGCGAGACGCTGCAAGTCGCCTATCGGCGCTCCGACCTCATCGAAAGCCTCCACGACGGATCGTGGTTCCACGCCGCGGCCAAACTCTGGCTCTTCTTCCCCTCGGGCGTGCTGCTCCTCGGCCTGTGGCTCACCGGGATGTATCTGTTCTTCCTGCCCTACTGGATCCGCTCAAGGCGCCGCGCTCCCCGCGTCTGAGCGAGCGGAGGCGGGCTGCGGGTCGGGGAAGCGATCGAGCATGATCGCCACGAGCATGTCGCTCATGACGTTCACGCCCGAGCGCACACGGCCTATCAGCCAGTCGACAGAGAACAGCACGGGGATCACGCCCACGATCACGGCCTCGGGAAGTCCAACCGTGGCGAGCACGAGAGGCAGGACGATGAGCCCCGCGTCGGGAATTCCCGAGATGCCGATGCCCGCCATCAGAGAAGCGAGAGCCACCAGCACCTGCTGCTCGAAGGTCAGGTGGTAGCCAAGAGCCTGGGAGAGGAAGAGGGCGGCCATGGCGTCGTAGAGCACGATGCCGTCGTTGTTGAGATTGGTGCCCACGCACGCCGACAGACGCGATGACGCGTCCGAGACCTTCATGCGGGCGAGGCTCTGCAAGGTCAATGGAACGGTCGCCAGGGAGGAGTTCATCGACATCCCGGAGAGGATGGCGGGCGCGCCCTCGCCCAGGTACACCTTCGGTGAACGGCGGCCGATGAACCACGCGGCCAGCGTGTAGTAGCCGAGTGCGTGGAGGGAGAGGCCGGAGACCATGGCCACCACGTACACCCCAAGGTCGCCGAAGACGCGGGTGCCGTCACGGCCGATGACGCTTGCGAGCACGCCGAACACCGCGAAGGGGATGGCCTGGATGATCATGCCCAGCACACCGACGAGCGCCTCGAAACCGCCTGCGGCCAGATCGGCAAGGCGGAAGACCGACGAGTCGCGACCGTGAACCGCGATCAGGCGGCGCAGGGAGATGCCGATGAGTATGGCGAGGAAGACCACGCTGATGACGTTGCCGTTGTCCTTCTGGAAGGGATCGACGAGATTCGCGGGCACGTAGCCGCTGATGTTCTTCATCGGGTCGAGGCTGGTGCCCTCGGGGGCCTTGCGGGCCGCACCACCCACCGCGGCCTCGATGTCGTTCAGACGATCCTTCCACGCCTGGCCGGGCTGAAACGTGTTGATGAGGGTCATCCCGATCAGGAAGGCCACGGTCACGTTGACCCCGCAGATGGCCACGAGTTTCATGCCCTGCCGTCCCGAGATGTCGGTGCGCACGAACGCGTCGACCACGCCGAAGAAGATCAAGGGGATGGCCATCGCGCGCAGCAGGCGGATGACCAGCAGCCCGAGATCGCCCAGATGTTTGTTGGTCAGGCCGAGGAGGATTGGGTCTTGGCCGAAGGCGAGGCCGAAGGCCGTGCCCAGGGCGACGCCGATCAGGACCCGAACATAGAGAGGAAGGCGCATCGCCTCCGACTGTACCGGAGCGCCCGCCTGTCCGCCACGGCGCGCGACATCGAAGGCGGTCGCGTTATCCTCCGCGGGCTTGCGACGATTCCTGACCGCCATCCTGCTCTTCGGCCTCACCGGTTCGGGAGTCGAGCTGATGCTCCTGAATCACCATGAGGATCTGAAGCAGGCCATTCCGCTGGGCCTCATCGCCCTCGCGTTCCTCGCGTTGTTGTGGCTCGCCGTCGCGGGCAGCCGTACCGCGGTGTGGGGGACNNGCCGTACCGCGGTGTGGGGTCTGCGCGCCGTGATGTCGCTGTTCGTCCTCGCCGGCCTTTTGGGCGTGGCTCTTCACTTCCAGAGCACACTCGAGTTTCAGCGCGAGATCGATCCCTCCCTGCGCGGGTTCGATCTCGTGATGAAGGCCCTGCGCGCCAAGGCCCCGCCCGCGCTGGCCCCCGGTGTCATGATTCAGCTCGGACTCATCGGGCTGGCCCTCTCTTATCGTCACCCTTCCCTCGGCCTCGCCAACCCGCCAGACCGAAACCACGGAGAATGAAATGAAACTGATGTCCCCATACGGGCGCGCGGCGCTCATTGCCTTCGCGCTCACCGCCGTCTTCCCAGCGCCTTCGAACGCCCAGGTGGCGAAGGGCCTCGTCGATCCCAACACCGCGGCCGAGGCCGATCTTCTCGCCCTGCCCCACATGACCCCGGCCATCGTGAAGGGTCTGATCGAGAAGCGTCCCTTCGCGAACGCAGTCGAACTCAACACCTTCCTCACCGGCCAGTCGCTGACCGCCGAACAGCTCGGCGCCGTGTACGCGAAGGCCTTCATCCACATCAACCTGAACACCGCGACCCGCGAGGAGATCATGCTCATTCCCGGGGCGGGGCGGAAGATGGCCCACGAGTTCGACGAGTACCGCCCGTGGAAGAGCTTCGCGCAGTTCGACAAGGAGATCGGCAAGTACGTCGACGCCACCCAGGTGGCGCGGCTCAAGTCGTACTGCTTCATTCCCCTGAACATCAATACCGCGAGCGATGAGGACCTCTTGACGATCCCCGGCCTCGGGCCGCGCATGCTGCGCGAGTTCAAGGAGTACCAGCCCTACAAGGCGGTCGAGCAGTTCCGCCAAGAGATCGGGAAGTACGTGAACGCGAAGGAAGTCGCCCGCCTCGAGCGCTACATCGTCATCGTCCCGTAAACGCGAGCATCATCGCTGCGGCCCGCGGGGTCGCCGGGTCGCTTCGACTGCTTCGCAGCACGGACCGCCCTCAGCGACCGACGGAGGCTCCTACATTCGTGATGCGTGGTGCGCTTCGCCGCCTTGGGCGTGCTTCGCTAGCATGCCGCAGGCGGCGTGGATGTCGGGGCCGCCCGAGTACCTTCGCACGAACGGAATGTTGTTGTCCGACAACGCATTGAGGAACTGGCCGCGTTCTTCGTCGCCGGCGCGGGTGAAGCGACCTGTGGGGTCGTTCACATCGATCACGGACAGGCGCACGCGTTCTCCCTTGAAGAGACGCCCCAGTTCGCGGGCCTCGTCGGCGCCGGTGTTGACCCCGGACATCAGGACCCAGGCGAGGTTGATCACGTTGCGCTGCCGCCGGGCCAGCCGCTTCATGGCGTCGGCCAACTGATCTACCGGCCACTTGCTCGCCACGGGCAGCAGTGATTCACGTTTCGAAGCAAGGGCCGAGGTAAGCGAGAGGATCAGGCGATAGGGCCGGCCCTCCTCGATGTAGCGCTCGATCATGGGCAGCAGGCCTACGGTGGAGATGGTGATGCGGTCGCTGCCGATGCGGCCGCCGCAGGGGTGGCGCAGCACGTCCGCCGCGGTCATCACGTTGTCGTAGTTCTGGAACGGTTCACCTTGTCCCTGGAAGACGACACCGGTCACCGGCCGCTCGGGCGACTCGCTTCGAACTCTGAGAACCTGGTCGACGATCTCCCACGGCTCGAGGTTGCGCTCGAAGCCCATGCGCCCGGTCTCGCAGAACGCGCACTTGAGCGCGCAACCCGCCTGCGACGATACGCAGACCGAAAAACGCGGCTGCTCGAGGGGAATGCGGACGGTCTCGAAGACGCGGCCGTCACCCGCGCGGAACAGATACTTCACAAAGGGGTCGACGGCGCTGCGTCGGCGATCCATCACTTCGAGCCGGTCGAGGCGCGACCCGGCCATTAGGGCTTCGGCCTTCGTCTTCTTGAGGCCGGGAATGTCACGGAGATCGTCGCCGTAGTCGTGGATGAGGCGCGTCACCACACGACGGGCCTGATTCATGTTGAAGCCTACGTCTGGAAAAAGCGCGACGAGGGCTTCCGGCGTGAGGCCGCGGAGGTGAGGGACGTTCACCCGGGCGACGATAACAGCCGCGGTTATCTCTTGACCGAAGACCTCGGCCGCTCGGACCTGGAGCGCTGCAGCATGATGGACAGCATCCCGGCCGGGCTCACGGCCGACATCGCCTCGTTCCGCGCCTTTTCCCGACGCTGAACCAGAAACACTCCCACCGCCACGACCAGGAGCCCATGGATAGCTCCACCCAGGGATACGCCCATCATGGAGGCGACGCCCCAGATCACGAATAGCGTAAAAGCGATGATTTCAAGCAAGTTGGACACTCCCTTCTGGACCGTCGAAGACAAGGATGTTGATGTTCGACTGGATACCCCTGAGGATTCTGTGCGGTCCCGTACACAAGGCAGGGTTTGACGCCCGGACGCATTTCTTGCTCTACTCCCTTCACCTCGGGCGGGCGCCATTGGCGAAACCCTTTTCCCACAGACCTTTCGGAGCTATCGACACATGCGTGGATTCCGCCTTCTCTCCCTGAGCTTTTTCGCTCTCTCCCTCACCCCCCTGCCCCTCGTGACGGCCCAGGAGCGCGCCGACGCCTTGAAGCCCACGCCGAACCGGCGTGCGGACGAGGGCAAGGGCCCCTTCAAGACCATGGTGATCCGCGGCGGCATGCTGATCGACGGCACCGGGGCGCCCCCGCGTGGTCCCGTCGACATCGTGATCGAAGGCAACCGGATCACCCGAGTCCGCCCCGCCGGCACCCCCGGACTCCCTCTCGCCGCGAACCGGGATCCGAAGAACGCCGACTTTGAAATCGATGCCACCGGGCAGTACGTCATGCCCGGCTTCGTGGATCTGCACGTCCACGCGGGTGCGAAGCCCAAGAACGACGAAGCGGAGTACGCCTACAAGCTCTGGCTCGCCCACGGCGTCACCACAGTGCGCGGCGTGCCTCTTTCGGATCAGGTGTTTTCGGCGAAGGACAAGGACCGGAGCGCAAAGAACGAGATCGTGGCTCCGCGCATCTACAACTACCAGCGCCCGGGACAGGGCTGGGACAAGGGCGCGCCCGACACGCCGGAAGCGGCGCGCGAGTACGTGCGCTGGGCGGCTGAGAACAACATCGACGGCCTCAAGCTCGGCGCCCAGCGTCCCGAGATCATGGCCGCCCTGCTCGACGAAGCGAAGAAACTCGGCCTTGGCTCCACCGCGCATCTCGACCAGGGCGGAGTGGCGCAGATGAACGCCATCAAGGCAGCGCGCCTGGGGCTTGGCACGGTCACCCACTTCTACGGCCATTTCGAATCGCTGCTCAAGGACTATGTCGTGCAGCCCTATCCGGTGGGCCAGAACAGCAGCGACGAGTACATGCGCTTCGGTCAGGTGGCGCGGATCTGGGACAAGATCCACACGCCCGGTGGACCGGAGTGGAAGGCGTATCTCGAAGAGCATCTGAAGCTCGGGACCACCTTCGATCCGACCCTCACCATCTACTCGGCCGGCCGCGACGTGATGAAGTTCCGCAATGCGCCCTGGCACGAGAAGTACACCCTGCCATCGCTGATGGCGTTCTACTCGCCCTCACGCTCCAACCACGGGGCCTACTGGTTCGACTGGACCACCGAGGATGAGGTGGCGTGGCGCAACTTCTATCAGGTGTGGTTCCGCCTGATGAACGACTACAAGAAGATGGGCGGGCGTGTGGGCACGGGGTCCGACTCGGGCTTCATCTACCAGACCTATGGTTTCGGTTACGTGAACGAACTTGAGATGCTGCAGGAAGCGGGTTTCCATCCCCTCGAGGTCATGCAGTCGGCGACCATGATCGGCGCGCTCACCCTGGCCGAGCCGACGAAGAAGACGCCCGAGTTCGGCGTGGTCCGCGCGGGCCTGCTCGCCGACCTCGTCATCACCCCCGAGAATCCGCTCCAGAACTTCAAGACGCTCTACGGCAACGGCGCCCTCTACCTCAATGAGAAGACGGGCAAAGAGGACTGGAAGGGCGGAGTCAAGTACACGATCAAGGACGGCGTCGTATACGACGCGAAGGAGCTCCTCGCCGACGTCGCCGCGATGGTGAAACGCTAACGGACGCGGGGGCGGAGGGCGCGCAGGCCGTCTTCCGAGATGAACAAGGTCTCGGCGCCGTCGGCGGCCTTCGCTTTGAAGATCGCTGGCGCTTTGGCGAAGAGTTCGTCGTAACGAACCGCTCCCGTGGCGTCGAGGACCAGCAGTCGCGCGCGGCCGATGTGCTCAGCCGCTTCCGTCACGAGGGCCAGCAGTGACGGGCCCGTGGCACCGGAGCGCACCGAGAGAGCGGACATCACGCGCATGCCTTCTTCCACCGGTCGAGTGAACACCGTCTTGCCGTCGAACCCGATGACGTGCAGGGCCGCGCCCGCAGTGGCGATGCCTCGCCGCTCCGGAAAGTCGACGAGGCCGAGCGGACCGCTGTCGCCCGGTGCTATCACCTCGCCGCCCGCCTGGCCGGCGTCGTCCCAACGAAGCATCAGCCCCTGGTAACCCGAACCCAGAATCAGCGACGGATCGGTGGCGGTGCGAGGGGCGAGGTCGAGAATGCCGATCAAGGTAGCGGGACGGCGCCAGACCTCGACCCCGCGCTCATCGAGCCGCACCAGACCACGGTGCGTGGTGGCGTAGAACTCGGGAACGCCGTCGGCGTCGAGATCGTGCGGGCGCAGGGAATCGGGCGCGAGTTCCGGATCGGGTCGGTACGCCCAAACCAAGGTCCCGTCGGTGGCGCGCACTTCGGTGTCCGAGAAGCCTCCGCCGGTCTGGACGATCGCCAGCTTGCCGTCGAGACGAATCAGGCGAGAGTTCCAGCTCCAGAGGCGACCATCGCCCCCGAGCGGAATCCGCTCCCGCTTTTCGAACGTCGCGCCGTCGAGGATGTCGATACCGCCGCCACCAATGACCGCGATCTCGTCGCCCGCCACGCCATCGGCGTCGAACGCCTGCGCCCACGAGGCCCCACGCGCCACCGCCACGGACTCGTAGCCCTCGCCACCGCTCACCACTCGAGGCTCCCCAACCCGTTCGAGCATCCGCCGCTTGAAGAGAACAGCGGTCGGGAACAGTTCGGGCCGGGCGATGCCAATGCCGACGAGGCCAAGGCTGGTCACCGCCACCGCCAGGGCCGCTGAGCGAAGAGCGAGGTTGCCGGTCTGCCAGAGCCGGCCGACCATGAACCCGGCCAGTGCGCCGACCGACAGGCCGATGACGGAGATCAGCACCGGCGAGAAGACCAGAATCACGGCGGCGGTGGAATTCTGAGGGTAGACGAAGACGGCGAGGCGGATGGCGACCTCGATGGTCAACGCGAGCAGACCGGCGCCGCCGATCACCCATGGATTCGAGATGAGCCGTCCGAGCCCCACGAGGAGCGCGTAGGGCAGCAGCGCCCAGAGGCTGAAGCCGAGCACTCCCGCGAGTTCGCCCAGTCCCGCGCCGGGCGCGGCGATGAAGACGGTGCCAAACACGACGAGGGCGCCGGCGAGAGCCAGACGCAGGGCCAGAGTCGAAGCGGAGGAGGGGGGGGTGGTCACGACCCGAGGATAGCTGGCGCGCGGCCGAACCGGACGCGCCCTGGCTTCACCGCCGCCCGAGAATCTGAGGCCGATGGTGCTGTTCGTGGACGCCCAGAAACTGGGCGAACTCCATCAGAGTCATCGTTCCCATCAGGGGATGAGACCAGCGGAGCGCGTTCAACGTCCCTTCGTCGGCGGCGGCGATCGCGCGCAGCGTGCGTTCACGAACGCGGCGACGGTGAGCGAGCAAATCTTCAACGCTCCGCGTGACCTCGGCCGGACGCAGGAATACCGGCGCGCGAAACCGTCCCTCCGCCGCGTTCGCCGGGTTGAGACGCTCCACCGCGACCACTGTGCGCATCCCCATGGCCCGCCACAACGCGGCATTCGACTGATCAACCAGGCGGAGCAGGGCGGGAGCGGAGCGGAACTTCGGCACCACCGCCCAGATCGGATACATCACCTGCTCGGTGCGGATGAGGTGCGCGAGGATCTGGGCCCTGGTCCACTGTCCCGAGGCCTGAGGCGGCTCGGGCGTGCCGACGTGGGAGAGCGCGGACAAGAGCTCCCGCTCGCTCTCGTCCAGGTATCCCTGAACCTCCGCCAGGCTGATATGCGCCATGACCGCCCTCGGTTCTAGTTGAGAACCAGCTTCTTCGAGTCGACACCGCCGCGGGTTGAGCCGATGGTGACCGTCACTTCCCCCGCGCCCTTGACCAGCCACGTTGCGGTCTTCGTCTCGCCGGGCTTGAGCCAGCCGAGTTCCACCCGCGTCTCCGCCTCGGTGGCGGGATTGGGCTTCACCAGTTCCTGCCCCTTGGCGAGAGTGATCGACGCGGTGTCCGGCTTGACCATCTTCACCCGCTTCGCGATCTCGAGCGCTGTGGGCATCTTGCCTTCGTTCGTCACCGTCATCTCCACGCGCTGTGTACCCGGCTGGCCCGCGACGGGTGTGGTCTTCGTTGAGACCAGCTTCACCTGCGGAAGTTGCTGGGCCATCCAGAGATTGAACCGCGCTTCCTTGCTCGCCCATTCCTCGATGAGATCCTTGGGAGGATTCTGGCCGTAGAACTTGGGATGGAATCCGCCGATTTCCACGTCGCCGAGCTGGGGATGTTTGAAGGCGGTCCAGTCCTTGAAGTCGCCCTGGCCCGCGCGGTTCTCGTCGTTCCACTTGAGCATTTCCCATTCGTCGAAGCGCTTGTCGCCGTCGTAATCCTTGAACCGGCCGCCGTTCCAGATCTCGTTGCCGTACCAGATCGTCCCGTAGTACGAATAGCCGAAATCAGGACCGTGGCCGAAGAGGGGCTCCTCGCGCGAGACGCGGCCGGTGAGTGGATCCGAGGGCGTCCGCGTGGCGTAGACCTTGTAGACGTCGCCGGCCCACGGGTAGTCCGTGAACGAGAGGCCCTTCTTGTCGAACTCGCGGATCAGAGTGAGGTCTTCGGGGAACATTCCTTCTTCACTCGTCTGCACCGACGGCCCGCGCAGGATCATGGGAATCGCCGTGTCGAGCGACTGCACGATGGCCACGTTGGGGTGCTCCATCAGGAACGAGAACACGGCGCGAGTCTCGGGTTCAGAGAGCGGATATTCGCCCGCGCCCATCTGGGTCTGACCGCGGCCGGTGGCTTCCTTCATCGGCCGCCAGTTCTCCGGATAGTTGCGGTGCAGGTCGAGGCCGCCGATGCCGTCTTCGTTGTAGCGGCCGTCTCCGTCGCTATCGATGCCTTCGGAGTGAACCTCGTAGTCGCCCTGCTTGTCTTTCACCCTACGCATGGCCCGGCCTTTCGCGTCCTTCGGGTCCTTGATGGCGTTGCCCTTGCCCGCGCCTACGAACTTGCGCATCTGGCGAATCGCGCTATCGCCGTCGAGATCCTCGCTTGCGTCCTCATCAAGCAGGCCGTCGTTGTCGTTGTCGGTCGGCCGCACCGACGACCGCAGGCTCTGCGCGGTGTAGTGGTAGAGGCTGTTGCCGTCGGGATTGTTGTGAGGCCTCACGTACATCGCTTTGGTGTCGACCACGGACCGGAGAGCAGCGTCCGTCGCGTACTTCGAGAGGAGTTCATTGGCGAAGTACAGGGTCGACTCGATGCCGCTGATCTCCCCCGAGTGGCGGCCGCCTTCGATGAAGAGCGCGGGCTTGTCCGTGTGCTTGCCCGTCTCCTTGTTGGTGATGGTGATCTGCCAGATCTCGCGCCCCTCGAGCGACTTCCCCACGGAATAAAGGTCCACCAGATCGGGATACGCCGCCGCCCAGGCCTTGAGCAGCGCGGTCGACTCCTCGTAGGTGTGATAGTGGCGCGCGTCGTACACCCCGGCTTTCTCGGGCACGAGTTCGGGATAGGCGACGCGGTCGAACGCGGATACGCCATCGCGCGCTCCACCCATCACGCGGTAGGTTTCTTTCTTCTTCGCTGCGGGCTCTTCCGCCGGACCTCCAGATGAAGGGGGCTGGGCGCTCGAAGGAGGGGCGAGGGCCAGCGCGAGGATCAGACAAAGCGAGTTTCGGGCGTTCATGGCCGAGCATTGTAGCCGCGGGCCAAGGCGCCCCACGCCGCCTCCCTCACGCCGCGCATCTGAAGCAGGAGGACGCCGGCAACCGCCCAAAGAATCGTCAGAGTGAGCCAGCCGGAGACAGAGGCGTTGAGCTGGAGCGGATCAGTAGCGCCCTGGACCGCGGAGGGCACGATGTCTTTCGTGTTGTTGATGCTCGCGTGGAGCAGCATCACGAGCAACAGGCTCCCTTGCGTCCGCCAGAAGAGCCACGCCATGGCGATCGACAGCGCCACCACCTGAAGCAGGTACACGGGAAACGACTGTCCGAAGGTATCACCTCCGGGGACGAAGAAGAGAGGCAGATGCCACGCCGCCCAGATCACGCCGATCAGCAGACCCGCAGGGGCCAGGCCGAATCGTTCGGCCAGACGAGGGAGCGCATAACCGCGCCATCCCACCTCTTCACCGGCCTGAACCCACGTTGAAATCATGATCGCACCCGCCATGACGTACCACCGCGTTTCGCCAAACACCGGCCACTCCCCTATGACCAGCCGATGAAGGAGAGCCACCAGCAGCTTGGTGGCCGGCATAAGCCCGAGCGCGAACGCATACCACCGGAAATCCACGCGGCCATCCAGCGCGCGGCCAAGCAGCGCCGCGGCTGAAGCAGCTCCCTCGTCTCGATAGGTCAGGGCGAGAGCCACGAGCCCAGGTGCGGCGACGCCGATCAGGAAGATGGCGGCGGCGACGGGGGCAGCCCCGCCAGGGTCTCCGCCGGTCGACACCATCCGCGCGGCCGCCCAGAGAAGCCACGTGGCCGCGAAGGTCAACCCGAAGAATTTGAGCGGCAACGGGGCGGTCGCGGCAACCCTGGGACGGTCTAGTAAATTGAGATGGCGATGTAGTGAAGCGGTGTCTTGCCGACGTTGGCGAAATGGTGATCGGCGTTCCGCGGAATGTAGAAGGCCTGTCCGATTTTCCACGGCCCCTGGTCCTTCCCCGAGACAGTGACTTCGGCCGCCCCTTCGGAAGTGGGAATGATCAGAACCTCCAGGGCGTGGGGTCCTGGGGCCTCCACCGAGCCGGCCGCGCGCGTGGTGCGCGTGACCTTGAAGGCCTTCTGTTCGAACAGCACCTCGCGGGTGACCCCTGGCTCGGGGGTGGCCGCGGGTTTGGGGACCTGGGCATAAACCGTCGCGCCGAGGAGCGCGAAGCCGATGGCTTTCATCACTTCCGATGTCTTCGTCATGTACGCCTCCATGGCGGGATCTTATCCGCCTGGCCTCTTGGTACACTCCCGGCCTTCCCGACCGACAAACGCGCAGGCGAGCGTTCGCCTGCCCCATCGACCCAAGGCCTTATTTCTCCCCTCAAAGAGGACGACCAGATGCGCTCGACGTTTATTGCCGGACTCCTTCTTTCACTCCTGGCCGGCCCCCTCGAGGCCGCCAACCTGTCTGCCCGGAGCATGAGCTGGCGGGGCAACGGGTCAAGCGTTTCCGCTTCGGTATTGGTGCGGAATCTCGACAAGCAGGGGGGACGATCGGGTTCGGTGCGCATCGAGATGCGGCTTTCGACCACGCCCCACAACGTCAACGGCCGCTACTGGACGCTGCTGATGGGGCCGAGCACCGACGGCCTGTCCGGCGGCTACGAGCGACAGGTGAACGTCTCCGGGAACTACAAGGCCGGAAGCTTCCCACCGGGGGCCTACTATCTGATCGCCTCCGTCCAGGAATACAACGGGAGCGGCTGGGTGATCCGAGACGCCATGACCTCCGACTCGAAGTTCACCATCGCGAAACCGGCCACGGTGCTGGAGCTGGGTGAATGGTCGTGGGCGATCTCGAAGGGTGTCGCCTCAGCGGAAGTGAAGGTCAGTAACAACGGCTCGGGCGAGCGCTCGGGCGGCCTGATGCTCGAGCTGCGCCTCAGCACCGCGCCCTACGGCGAGGCCGGCAAATATTGGGTGGCCGCGGCCAGCCCGTGGCTGAACCCGGTGAAGGGCGGGTATTTCCAGGTCTTCAAGTTCTCGAGTCCGTTCGACTCGCTGGCCTACCAGCCCGGCGAGTACTACGTGACTCTGGTCCTCAAGGAAGACACCACGGACGGCCCAGTGATCCGCCGCGGGACCACGAGCAGTTCTAACATCACCATTCGTCGCTGAGGCTGCGATCACGGCCGGGGGCGAACTGGAGAACCCACATGAAACTCGCTATCGCCTGCCTCGCCCTCGGCGTTGTCTCTCCCAGTCTGGCGGCGGCCCAGGCGCCCGAACCCGCGCCGACCAAAGCGCCGCCGACCACAGCCTCGGTCATGGCCGCGGCCACGGCATCGGATTGGCGTCCCCTCGATCCCGAGAACACGCTCTATCTCGAACTCGCGGCGGGCCGGGTGGTCATCGAACTGGCCCCCGCGTTCGCTCCCAATCATGCCGCCAACGTGAAGGCTCTCGTCCGCGAGGGCTACTTCGATGGCCTCACCATCAACCGCGTGCAGGACAACTACGTGGTCCAGTGGGGAGACGCGAACGAAGCCGCTGCGCGACGTCCCATCAAGACCGCGAAGGAGACCTTGCCCGGCGAGTTCGACCGGGCCATGGGCGCGGAGCTTCCTTTCACGCCCGCACCCGATGGCGACGTCTATGCGGCCGAGGCCGGATGGACGTTGGGCTTCCCCGCCGCGCGTGATCCGAAATCGGGACGGACCTGGATCCCCTATTGCTATGGCGTCCTCGGAACGGCCCGGGGAAGCGCTACCGACAGCGGTGGCGGCTCCCAGCTCTTCGTGATCATCGGCCACTCACCCCGCCATCTCGATCGGAATTACACCGCGTTCGGCCGGGTGCTCAAGGGAATCGAACTGCTCTCGACCCTGCCCCGCGGATCGGGCGGCCTCGGCTTCTACGAGAAGGCGGAGCAACGCGTCACGATCCAGAAGGTTCGAGTGGCCGCCGATGTGCCCAAAGGAGAACGAACCGCGCTTCAGGTTCTTCGTACCGACACCGACACGTTCCGTTCGCTGGTGACCGCGCGCCGCACCCGCACCGAGCCGGGGTTCGCGTTCCCGGTCGGACGCATCGAGGTCTGCAACGTCACCGTCCCGGTGAAGTGACTGGGGCGCGGCTAAACTCGCCGCCCCATGACCGACCTTTACGAAGACCTCGTCTGGCGCGGCCTCGTTCACCAGGCCACCGACGAGACATTCATACGCGGATGGCTCGCTTCGGGTAGCCGGACGCTCTACGTCGGCTTCGATCCCACCGCCTCCAGCCTCCACGTAGGCAGCCTGCTGCCGCTCATGATGCTGCGCCGCTTCCAGAAGGCGGGACACAAACCCATCGCCCTCGTAGGCGGAGCCACGGGAATGATCGGCGACCCGAGCGGCAAGTCGGAGGAACGCAATCTCCTTTCCGCCGACGCCCTGGCCGCAAATGTGGCCGGAGTGGAAACGCAGCTGCGCCGCTTCCTCGACTTCGAGGCGAAGGACAACTGGGCCCGGCTGGTGAACAACTTCGACTGGATGCGGACCTTCTCGTACCTCGACTTCCTGCGCGATGTGGGCAAGAACTTCCCGGTGAACGTGATGCTCGCGAAAGAGTCGGTCAAGAACCGGATCGATCGCGAGGCCGGCATCAGCTACACCGAGTTCAGCTACATGCTGCTGCAGGCCTACGACTTCGTGCACATGAGCGACACCATGGGCTGCGAACTTCAGGTGGGCGGGTCCGATCAGTGGGGCAACATAACCGCGGGCATCGACCTGGCCCGCCGCATGCGGAGCCGGCAGCTCTACGGCTTCACCTGTCCGCTGCTCACCACCGCGGACGGCGCGAAGATGGGCAAGACGGAGAAGGGAGCGGTTTGGCTCGCCGCCGATCGGACCTCGCCCTACGCCTTCTACCAGTACTGGCTCAACGTGGCGGACGCCGATGTCTCGCGTTGCCTGCGTTTTCTCTCCGAGGTGCCGCGCGAAGAGATCGAGGCCCTCGACGCGGCCCGCGCCGCCGATCCCGCGAAGGGTGATTCGCAGCGCCGGCTTGCGGAGTCGCTGACCGAGCTGACCCATAGCGCGGCGGGTCTCGCCTCGGCCCGGCGGGCCAGCGAGATCTTCTTCGGCGCGTCGATCCAGGATCTCGACGACTCACAACTCGGCGAGATCTTCGCGGACGTTCCCAGCCAGGAACTGCCACGCGCGCAGCTTTTGGCCGGACTCTCACTGATCGATGCGGTGGTGGCCTCGGGCCTGTCGAAGTCGAAGGGCGAGGTCCGCCGCAAGATCGAAGAGGGCGGCGTGTACGTCAATAACGTCCGCACCCCCGACGTGAACCGCAAGCTGACCCCGGCCGACCTCGCCAGCAAGTCGATGCTGGTGCTACGGCTCGGCCGCAAGAACTACGCGTTGTTGCGATTCTTGTAGGGCGCTCCTACATCCCCGAATCAACGGATGCGGATCGCTTTGCGGACCAGGTCCGCCAGTTCGTTGGTCGGTTGGGACTCCGGCAGTTCGTCGGCGAGCGGCTGGAGCGCGGCGAGCGGCTCGTCCTTCACCCAGTAACTCTTGCGCAGGTGCTCGGCGAAGCGCGCCGCGACATACGCCGTGCGGAAGGCGGGTGAAGCTTGATCGAAGCTTCGGGACATCGCCTCGTCAGCGATCTCGCGCGAGAACTCAACCCCCTCGCTGCGTGGATCGGTCTTGTAGCGCAACCGCGCCACGCCAATCCGGCCCGAGCCCGGACCACCCTTGAGCTTGACTTCGAAGAGCGCGGTGACGCTGTGGCCCGAGTTGATCTCGCCCGCGTCAACCGCGTCGTTGCGGAAGTCGCGGTCGGCTACATCGCGCTTCTCGTAGCCGAGCAGCCGGTATCGCTCGACGCGCGCGGGATTGAACTCGACCTGGGCCTTGGCGTCGCGGGCCACCACCTCGAGCACGCTCGTCAGTCGGCGCAGGAAGAAAGCGCGCGCCTCGCCCAGATCGTCGATGTACGCGTACTGTCCGTTGCCCTCGTCGGCCAGGCGCTGGAGCAGAGCGTCGTTGTAATTACCCATCCCAAAGCCAAGAGCCATCATGTCGATGCCGCGGGTGGCCTCGCTGCGGATCCGCGCGAGGAGCGCGTCGGCCTCGGTCTGCCCGGTGTTGGCGACGCCGTCGGTGCACAGGACCACGCGATTGCTCGCGCCGCGATCGAAGGACTCCCGGGCCATCTCATAGCCCAGGTTCAGCCCCTGCTCGAGGTTGGTCGAGCCCTCGGGACGCAACCCCTCAATCGCCGCAAGGATGCGTTCGCGGTTCCCTGCGCTGGTGGGAGCGAGCACACGCCGTCCTGTGCTGCCGTACACCACGATGCCGATGGTGTCGCGCTCGTCGAGTTTGTCGACGAGGAGGGCGAGGCTGCGCTTGACCAGGCCCAGGCGGTTCTCGGCGGCCATGGAACCCGAAACATCGATGACGAACGTGAGGTGCGCGGGCTTGCGCTCGCGTGGATCGACCTCTTTCGCCTTCAGGGCCACGCGGATCACGTGGTAGCCCGCATGCAGGGGATTGGTAGCGCCGTCCACGCGGACCGCGAAGGCGGAGTCGGTTTCACCTGCGCGACCGGCGACCACGTTGTTCGGGAAGGCGTTCACGAACTCCTCCACCCGCACCGCGGCCGCAGGAGGGAGGCTTCCGCGATTCAGGTAGTTGCGAGTCAAGGTGTACGAGGCGGTGTCGACATCGAGGCCGAACGTGGCCAGGGGATCCTCTTCAGTGACGATGAAGGGATTCGTCCCTTTCGCTTCGAAGTACATGTCGCGGGGCGCGACACGCGTAAGAGGTGCAGCGCTGTCGCTCGGCGACGCATTCACGCGCATGCGATCGAGTTCGTCCACGAGCCTCGTGCCGGAGGGGGGTGCGGCCGGACTCGCGGCGACCCCTCCAACCGCCCCTCCGGCCGTCCCGCCTTCTACGCCCCCCTCGTCGCGCGCGGCCTCGGTGGATCGGCGCTTCGGCTCCTTCTTCGCGGGCTGTTGCTCGTTCGCTTCCGCGGCCTGATCGAGTTTGCCCTTCTCCGCCGCCACCTGGCGCTTGAACTCCTGCATGGCCTCGGGCGCCACCGCCACCCGCATGGGCTCGGTCTCGCGCGTGGCCGCGGGCGTGGTTACGGACGGGGGCGGAGGCTCCACCGTGGGCTTGGGCAACATCGGACCCTCCGGCGCCTGGGGAAGCTGATGCACCGAACTCTCGGCGGTTATCGGGGTCGGCGCCTCGAGGGGCGTCTCGCTTCCCCGCCGGGCGAGGAAGAGAGCCAGACCCACCGCGGACAGACTCGCGGCCATGGCGAACCAGGACATCGAGGACGCTCGCTCCTTCCGGACCACAGGGGGGGCAGAGGCTCGACCGGCCAGACTTTCGATCTTCTGCCGCTGGATGGTCGAGAGCGTGTCGGCATCTCCGGCGCCCAAATCGCCCTCACCCGCGGCCGTCCAGGGTGGCGACTCCTTCAAGAGTCCCAGCACCTGTTCGATCTGCTCCCGGTCGGCACGGCACGAGGCACAGGTTTCAAAGTGAGCGAGCACAGTCTCCCTCACCGGCATTTCGGCCTCACCCACGAGCACGTCCGTGATGTGAGCCTTCAGATCTTCACGCAGGCAATTCATGAACGCACCCCCGGGGCCGCCGGTCGGAGTTCGGCCGCCAGAATCTTGAGCGCCTGATGCAGCATCCAGCCGACGGTCCCCGCGGGTTTCCCGATGGTGTCGGCGATTTCCTGATACGAGAGACCTTCCTGAACCTTCAGGAAGACGACCTCGCGTTGCTCGGGTGTGAGCTTGGTGTAGGCCCGGCCCAGATCAACCCTGAGAGTCGCGGTGGTTTCGGGCGACGCGGCGTGTCGTTCGTCGAGCCCCTCGTTCAGTCGCATGCGGCGCTTCTCCTTCCTCACGATGTCGAGAGCGAGATTGCGCGAAACCCGGTAGAGCCAGCCGCCGAGGTTATCGGGGCGGGGCTTTTCGGTCAGGAACCTGATGAAGGTTTCCTGAACCACATCCTTTGCCGCTTCGTTGTGCAGAAGCACGGCTCGGGCGTGCCGGACAAGAGGTTTTTCGAACCGGTCCATGATCTTCGAGAGTCCCACCTCGGGGTCTCGATCGAACTCGGCCAGAAGTGCCTCGGTTTCGCTCATCGCGTTATCGAACTTTCATGAGCAAGACGCGGGGAGATGGCGTTTCCTTGGGGGAAGTCCATGGGGTCATTCGAACACGAGTACGGTCATAATCGCGGGGTGAAAGTCCGCCCCCGGTGGAACCCATGAGCCAACCGCCCCAGACAATCGGCCGCTACCAGATCCAGCTCGAGTTGGGCCGCGGGATGATGGGCGTGGTCTATCGGGCCCACGATCCCGACCTCGGACGGGACATCGCGCTGAAAGTGATCCAGTATCCGGGCGGGGCGAACGACCCCGACCGGGCCGGATTCGAGGAGCGCTTTTTCGCCGAGGCGAGAAGCGCCGCCCGCCTCTCCCACCAGGGCATCCTGATCGTGCACGACGTTGGCCGCGATGGCGCCACCGGCGCGCCCTTCATGGCCCTGCAACTCGTACCCGGACGTACCCTCGAGGTGCTGCTGCGGGAGAGGAAGCGTCTCGAACTGCGCGAGGCGCTTCTCATCGCCCGGCGGGTCGCGGACGCCCTCGATCACGCCCACCGCGCAGGCGTGGTGCACCGGGACATCAAGCCCGCCAACATCATGATTCTGCCTTCAGGCGACCCCATGATCATGGATTTCGGGATCGCGAAGATGGAGACCTCGCGGCTCACCGCCACCGGGCACTTCGTCGGCACGCCCCTCTACATGTCGCCGGAGCAGGCCCTGGCCAATCGGGTGGACGGCCGATCCGACATCTTCTCGCTCGGATCGGTCCTCTACGAATCGTTGACCGGCGTGCCCGCCTTCGCGGGCGAGACCGTCACCAAGATCCTGTTTCAACTGATCAGCCTCGAACCCGCGTCGCCGTCGAGTGTGGTGTCCTCGCTCACCCCCGCGGTCGATCACATCCTCGGTCGGTGCCTCGCCAAGGACGTCGAGCGGCGTTATCACAGCGCGCGCGAACTGAGCGAGGATCTGAGCGACGTTCTCGATGGCCGGACTCCGCGGAGCCTCATCCCCGCATCCGCCCGTGTCACGTTGCCCGCCACACCCGTCTCCGCGATCGAGACCCTGGCATCGGGCACCCCAGTAGCCCAGACGCCGGAGCAGTTCGTGGCCACGGCAACGGGCACCGGCCCCACCGAATCCGGCCGCCGCGATCACGTGAAGTGGCTCATCGCGGGCTTTGGGTTGTTGACCCTGGGAGTGTCGATCTGGTCTCTCGATCCCTTCGCCGAACCGGAAATCGAGGCAGACCCGCCCGAGGTGGTCGCGACTCCCTCTCCCACGCCTACCCCTACTCCGACTCCGGATCCACTCGCCACTCCAACCCCACTCCCCGCCCGCCTCGTGCTCGACTTCCAGCACACACTGCGCGAGGGGACACTGCGGTTGTTCCTCGACAACCGAAAGGTGATCGATCAGCCGATTTCCGGGCGGGTCACCCGGAAGATCCTCGGCATCGAGTTCCGTCGGGGACGCGTCGCCCGCAATCTCGAGATCTCACCGGGACGGCGCACGATCAGACTGCAGGTCGCCTGGGACGACGACGTGCGGACGGAGGAAATCGAGGGCGCCTTCAATGCCGGAGCCCGGCTGAACCTGCGGGCCAGACTGGGTAGCATCGGCGGCCTGCGCAAGAATCTCTCCCTCGACTGGAACTGAATGCCCGCCCTCCTTCCGAGAACCATCGGACGCTACGAGATCGTCCGCGAGATCGGGCGCGGCGCCATGGGGGTGGTCTATGAAGGCCGCGATCTCTCCCTGATGCGCCCGGTGGCCCTTAAAACCCTGCTGCTCGAGCCCGTGCCCGCAGATCTGCGCGAATCGTTCGAGCAGCGCTTCTACCAGGAAGCGCGCGCGGCGGCCGGCCTGCAGCATCCATGCATCGTGGTGGTGTACGAAATCGGCATCGATGCGGCGCAAGACGCCTTCTTCATCGCTCTCGAACACCTGCGCGGCCATACCCTCGAAGAGGTCATCAATGGTGGGCCGCTTCCCTGGGAGGAAGCGCTGCGGATCACCTCCCGACTCGCCGACGCCTTATCCCACGCCCACGAACACGGGATCGTCCACCGCGATATCAAGCCCGCGAACGTGATGATCATCAAGCGGGGCGACAAAAGGGGCGAGCCGAAGATCATGGATTTCGGAGTGGCCAAACTCGACTCGTCGAAGCTCACGAGCGCGGGCGATGTTCTGGGGAGCCCGGGGTACATGGCGCCCGAACAGGCCCTGGAGGCGCGAGCCGACGCGCGCAGTGATCTGTTCTCGCTGGGAACGGTGCTTTACGAGGCGCTTACCGGACGGCGCGCCTTTGGTGCAGGCACCTTTTCCGAGATCATGATGCGCCTCGCCTACGAACACCCGGCGCCGCCGAGCAGTATCAACGGTGACGTCCCCCCCGCAGTCGACGCCATCGTGTCCCACGCTATGGCCAAGAACCCGGACCAGCGTTACGGGTCCGCCGACCAGCTGGTCGAGGACATCGAGGACGCTCTGGCCGATCGGCCCTTGCGCCATACTCCCCTGCCCCCTCCGCAAGACGGCCTCGGCGGCACGACCGCCCCGCCCCCGGTCAGCCCTGCCTCGTCGCGGGGGGTCACCGCCACCCTTCCTGCCGCGCCGGGCGATCCCCGGGGCGGCCCCACCGGCTTGCCCCGCGGCCCGCTCTCCCTGCCGGAGCAAGGTCGGGTGAGCCTGCGCTTTCTGTCGGGGCCCAGGGAGGGAACCGAGCACGTCTTCCGCCACGCCTCGCTGCTCATCGGACGCGAGGGGGGTGAGTCGGGGGCGGCCATCGAGCTTCCCGAGGGGCAGATCTCGAGGATGCACGCCATGGTGGAGGCCCGCGGAGACCGCTTCGTGCTGCGTGACCTCGACAGCAAAAACGGGACGTTCGTGGGGGAGATGCGGGTCAAGGAGGTCGAGATTCACCACGGGTCCGAGTTCCAGATCGGAAGCACCCGTTTCAGGCTGCTCGTCACCCGCCCCTGACGGTTTCGGGGTCCCCAACCCCAAAACGGGTCGCTCAAGTAGAATCGCGGGTCACATTTCAATGATCCGACCCTACAAAGGCCAGCGGCCTCGTCTTGGCGAAGGCGTCTATATCGACCCGTCCGCCCAGGTCATCGGGGACGTCACCCTCGGCGAGCACGCCAGTATCTGGCCCTGCGCCACCGTCCGGGGGGACGTCCACTCGATCTCCATCGGGGCGTATTCCAACATCCAGGACAACTCCGTCGTCCATGTGATGGCCCCCGACTTCCCCACCGTGGTCGGAAAACACGTCACCGTGGGACATTCCGTCAACCTGCATGGCTGCACCATCGGGGATTACGCCCTGATCGGGATCGGGGCCATCATCCTCAATGGGGCGACCGTGGGCTCCGAAAGTGTGGTGGCCGCCGGCTCCCTGGTGCCCGAGGGCATGCAGATCCCACCTGGGGTCATGGTCATGGGCAGCCCAGCGAAGGTCCGAAGGCCCCTGACCGACGAAGAGAAGGCCGGCCTGCGCGAATACGCGCAGAACTACTTCGAATACAAGAACACGTATCTCGAAGAACAGAACGCTCAGTAGAGCGTTCCTTAAAACCGACCATGCCGACTCTCTCTATCCTCTTCGCCTTTTCCCCCGTGGCCCCACGGCCCAGGAGCATCTTTTGAAACGTTCGCATTACTGCGGTTCGGTCGACGCGTCGCACGTCGGACGGACGGTTACGCTGATGGGTTGGGCGGCCACGCGGCGCGACCTCGGCGGTGTCGTCTTCATCGATCTGCGCGACCGCGAGGGCATCTGCCAGGTGGTGGCGCGTCCGGAGATCTCGAAAGCCGCCCACGACGTGGCCGATAAGGTGCGGGGCGAATACGTCCTGGCCGTGACCGGCCGGGTCGACGCGCGCGACCAGGACACGATCAATCCCAAGATCAAGACCGGTGGCGTGGAGATCACGGCCACGCAGATCGTCATCCTCTCCGAGGCGAAAACGCCGCCCTTCGCCATCGAGGACGACATCAACACCGCCGAGGACATAAGGCTCAAGTACCGCTACCTCGACATGCGCCGCGGGCCTATCCAGAAGTCGCTGATGCTGCGGCACAAGCTGGCGCTCGCCATCCGCACCTACCTCGACGAGCAAGGGTTCCTGGAAATCGAGACGCCCATCCTCACCGCGTCCACCCCCGAAGGCGCGCGCGACTACCTCGTGCCCTCGCGCGTGCATCATGGGTCGTTCTTCGCCCTCCCGCAGTCGCCCCAGATGTTCAAGCAGTTGTGCATGGTGGGCGGCCTCGACCGCTACTTCCAGATCGCCCGCTGCTTCCGCGACGAAGACCTGCGCGCCGACCGTCAGCCCGAGTTCACCCAGGTGGACATCGAGATGTCCTTCCCGCACGAAGAGGCGATCTTCGAACTGATCGAGCCGCTCTATCAAAAGGCCCTGGCCCTCATCGGTGTCGAGGTGACGCGCCCGTTCCCGCGCCTCGCTTACAAGGACGCCATGCTCCGCTTCGGCTCCGACAAGCCGGATCTGCGCTTCGGCATGGAGATTTCCGACATCACCGAGGAGATGCGGACCCTCGGCCTCGAGGGCTTCCCCGCCGCCATCGAGGCGGGTGCGGTGGCCCGCGCCATCGTGCTGCCGGCCGCAGGCGGCATCTCCGGCACGCGTCTGCGCAAGATCAACGAAGAACTCTGGCTCACCCGCATCGTTCCCGACGCGCGTGCTTCGAAGAAGAATCTCTTCACCCTCAAGTACACCGACGAGGCCATCGCGAACCTCATCAAGAAGGGAGCTTCGGAAGAAGTGGCCCGGAAGATCTTCGAGAAGACCGGCGCTCAGAAAGACGACACCATCCTCGTGGGCGTCGACGCTGAAGGTCCGATCGCCATGGCCATGGGCATCCTGCGCCTCGAAATGGGCAAGGAACTGAAGCTCATCAACGAGAAAGACTTCAAGTTCCTGTGGATCGTCGACTTTCCGCTCTTCGACTGGGATGCGGGCGAGAAGCGCTTCTACAGCGTCAACCACCCCTTCACCGCCGTCCTGCCCGAGGACGCGCACATGCTCGATGCTGAACCCGGCAAGGTTCGGGCCAAGGCCTACGACATCGTGCTGAACGGCATGGAAGTGGGCGGCGGCAGCTATCGAATCCACGATTCGGCCACGCAGGCGAAGGTGTTCAAGATCCTCGGCCTGACCGACGAGGAAACCCGCGACCGCTTCGGTTTCTTCATCGACGCCTTGTCGTACGGCACACCGCCGCACGGCGGCATCGCCCTCGGCCTCGATCGTCTGGCCATGTTGCTCTCGGGCGCCGCGTCGCTGCGCGACGTGATCGCTTTCCCGAAGACCGCCTCGGCTACCGACCTCATGTGCAACGCGCCCTCGAAGGTGAAGCCCGAACAGCTCCGCGACCTCGGCATCCTCCTCTCCAGACAATGACGCGCATTTCACTTCTGGGGCGGACGGACGAACTCTTCGGAGTGAAGGACGAGAACCTGCGTTCGCTCGAGGAAATTCTCAAAGTCCGGATCAAGAACGACGGGGCCGACCTCATCATCGAGGGTTCGGAAGCCGGCGAACGCCAGGCCCAGGCGGTGCTGCTCCAGCTCACCACCATGATGGCGAACGGCTACAACCTCGCCGGTGGCGACGTGCGTCTCGCCGCCACACTGATCTCCGAAAACGAGAGCGCCGACATCAAGGACTTCCTGCTCAAGGCGGTCGTGCGCAGCGGCAAGAAGACCATCGTGCCCCGCAGCTTCAACCAGCGGCGTTATCTCGAGCAGATCATCAGCTCCGACATGGTCTTCGGCATCGGCCCCGCGGGCACCGGCAAAACCTATCTCGCGGTGGCCCAGGCCGTCTCCTACCTGCACCAGAAGGCGGTGGCGCGGATCATCCTGGCCCGGCCCGCGGTGGAAGCGGGCGAGAAGCTCGGTTTCCTGCCCGGCGATCTTCAACAGAAGGTCGATCCGTATCTCCGTCCGCTGTACGACGCGCTGTACGACATGATGGACTTCGAGAAGGTCGAGCGGCTCATCGCCCGGCATGTCATCGAGGTCGCGCCCATCGCCTTCATGCGCGGCCGCACTCTCTCGGATGCCTTCGTGATCATCGACGAAGCGCAGAACACCACGCCCGAGCAGATGAAGATGGTGCTCACCCGCATCGGCTTCGGCTCCAAGGTGGTGGTGACGGGCGACATCACGCAGGTCGATCTGCCCCAGGGCCGGACCTCCGGCCTCGTCGACGCAATCAACGTGCTCAAGGGCGTCGAGGGCATCGGCTTCAGCTACTTCGATCAGCGCGACGTGGTGCGCCACAAGCTGGTGCAGAGCGTGATCAAGGCGTACGAAAAACGCGACCCGCAAGTCGTCGCGGGCGGGACTCAGTGAAACACGAACCTCCAAGTACCAGCCCGCTTTCTCTGGTGGTCGTCGATCGCCAGCGAAAGCACCGGGTGAAGAAGGACGAGATCGAGACGATCCTGCAGCGCGCGGCCGCGTCCCTCAACGTCACGGGCGAACTGGCCCTGGTGTTCGGGAGCGACGCACTTCTACGCCGCCTCAACCGCGACTACCGGTTCAAGGACAAGCCCACCGACGTGTTGTCCTTCGAAAGCCACGACCAGGACATGGGCCTCGGCGACGTGATCATCAGTGTCGAGACCGCGCGGGCGAACGCCGTCCGCTTCGGGCGCAGCCTCGACCGCGAGCTCGAGATCCTCGCCCTTCACGGCTTCCTCCACGTGCTCGGTTACGACCACGAGACGGACAACGGCGAAATGGACGCGCTCGAAAAGCAACTGCGCGCGCGCCTGCTGACCCGGAAGGTGGCGGCGTGACCTTCCTCGGCCTTCTCGGCATCCTCGCCCTCGTGCTGGTGTCGATCACCCTCGCCACCCTCGAGGCCGCGTTCTACCTGGTCAAGCGCCGGACCCTCCACCGCCTCGCGGAGGACGGGTCCCCGGCCATGGAGAAGCTCAGCCGATATTTCGAGGACCCTCCCTCGATCCTGATGCCCATCCACATCGGCACCTACACCGCCCATGTAGCCATGACCGTGCTGGTCACCGTCCTGCTGCTCGACCTCCTCAACGCCTGGGCCATGCTGGTGGCCCTCGTCACCATGTTCGTCTACCTCCTGATCTTCCGCCTCACCCTGCCCTACGCCATCGCCCGACGCGGTCCGGAGCGCGTGCTGCTCATACTCATTCGCCCCTTCCATCGCTACGCGATCCTGCTGCGTCCGCTGACCACGCTTCTGCGCCGGCGCGCGGGGTCCGAGAACGGAGACGAGGACGCGAACGGTCACGGAACCGGCCGCACCTCCTCCTCGACCGCCGAGATCCCCCCGCCACCTCTGCTCGCCGAGAACGAGTCCCGCATCGTCGACTCCCTGGCCCGCTTCTCGAAGACCCAGGCCCGCGAGGTGATGACTCCGCGTCTCGACATCACCGCCCTGCCCACCTCAAGCACGGTGGCCGAGGCGCGCAAACTCTTCCGCGAGTCGCAGTACTCGCGCCTCGTGGCCTACGCGGAGACACTCGACGACATCGCCGGTGTGCTTCACGTGCGCGACCTGGTGAGCCACGACGGCACCGAGACCGCCACCATCCAGGGTCTCGTCCGCCCCGCCCTCATCGTGCCCGATGGCAAGAAGATCGTCGATCTCCTGCGCGAGATGCAGACAAAGCGCCTCTCCATCGCCATTCTGGTGGATGAGTACGGCGTCACCGCCGGTCTCGTTTCCATCGAGGACATCCTCGAGGAGCTGGTGGGCGAGATCAAGGACGAGTACGACAACGAGACCGAGCCACTCATCGCCACCGGCGAGGGTGTCATCAGCGCCTCGGCGCGAGTCAGCCTCGAAGCGCTCAAGGATGCCCTGCACCCGGGCTTCGAGATGCCCGACGACGTCGACACCGTGGGCGGCCTGGCCATGAACCTCTTCGGCCACGTGCCCAAAGCGGGCGAGAAGATCGAGCATCAGGGCTACGCCATCGAGGTCCTCGAGGCGACACCGAAACGCGTGGGCCGGGTTCAGTTCGCGAGAGTGGCGGTCGAGGTCGGATCATGAGTGAGGAAGAGAACGCCGTGACCGAGAAGCCCGACGCGCCTGCCGTCACCCCGGTTACCCCGCCTGGATTCAAGTCCGGCTTCGTCACCATCGTGGGCCGGCCTTCCGCGGGCAAATCCACCCTGCTCAACCGGCTGGTGGGCGAGAAGATCGCCATCACCTCCGACAAACCCCAGACCACGCGCAATCGGATCCTCGGCTACGTCAACCGCCCGAACGGACAGCTCGCCTTCATCGATACCCCGGGGCTGATCAAGCCCTACCTCGCCATGCACACCCGCATGATGAGCGTCGCCCACTCCGCCATCGGTGAAGCCGATGTGGTGATCTGGATGGTCGACACCACCGAGCGCGACGGTCCCCACAACCGCCCCATCGCCGATCTTCTGCGTCAGTCGGGCAAGCCGGTGATCCTGGCCCTCAACAAGGTCGACAAGGTGGCGAAGGCGCAGCTGCTGCCGCTCATGGCCGGCCTCGGGAATCGGCTCGCCTTCAAGGCCGTGGTGCCAATCTCCGCGCGCAACGGCGACGGCGTCGAGATTCTCCTTAAGGCGGTGCTCGATCAGCTCCGCGAGGGTCCGGCTCTGTTTCCGCTCGATGAGTTCACCGACAAGTCGGAGCGTTTCCTTGTCTCCGAACTGATCCGCGAGGCCATCATCCACTGCTGCGGCCAGGAAGTTCCCTACGCCACCGCGGTGCTGGTGCGGGCCTGGGAGGACGAGCAGGAGGACGGCGGCAAGATCGTGATCTCCGCCGACATCATGCTGGAGCGCGACGGCCAGAAGGCCATCGTGATCGGCAAGCAGGGTTCGATGCTCAAGAAGATCGGCACCGAAGCGCGCACGGAGATCGAGACCTTCCTGAAGGCCCCGGTGTATCTGCAACTGTTCGTGAAGGTGCGCAAAGGCTGGCGCGAAGACGACCGCGCCGTCCGCGAAGTGATCGAAGGAAGGTAGGGCGACGCCGCGCATGGCCTTCAGTCTCACCACTGGCCCCGCGATCCTCTCTCGGACGCCGTCCGTGGTCGCGGCCCTCGTGCGCGACCTTCCCGAGTCCTGGACTCACCGCAACGAAGGGCCGGACACCTGGAACGTGTTCGATGTCCTCGGACATCTCGTCCATGGCGAGGAAACCGATTGGATCCCGCGGGCGCGAGTGATCCTCCAGCACGGCGAGGCGCGGGCGTTCGAACCGTTTGATCGCTTCGCCCAGTTCGGCGCCAGCAAGGGCAAGACGCTCGCCCAGTTGGTCGATGAGTTCGCCGCGCTGCGCGCGCGCAGCCTGTCCCACTTGGAAGACTTTCACCTGACGCCTTCCGACCTCGACCGGGCAGGGCGCCATCCTGAGCTTGGGGCGGTGACTCTTGGCCAACTCCTCAGTACCTGGTTGGCCCACGACCTCGACCACATCGCTCAGATCGCGCGAGTGATGGCGAAGTCACACGGAGACGACGTGGGACCCTGGAGGGCCTACCTCCGCGTCCTCAAGTAGCGCGGAACTCGTTAGACCGGACCGGGGACGTACGGCACGCTGGCGCAACCCTGAGCCGAATTTCCGTCGGAATCTTTGGCGGTGGCGCAGTTCACCAGGGTGCCCGAGGTCCTCGCGTAGGTTGTGAGGTACTCGACTCGCACCACCGCGCTCTCTCCGACCAGCAGTGAGTTGATGTTGCAGGAGAGGACGAAAGGCGCGGACTCTCCCTCGATCGAGCAAAGGCCATTCCCGCTTTCCACTCTCGCGTCGACGGACTCGAACAACAGATCGAGGGCATCCGTCACCACAATCGCGCCGGCCGCGTCGGGGCCGTTGTTGGTGACGGTGATCGTGAACTCGCCCTCGTACCCCAGCAACTGCAGGTCCGTTTCAAACGCCTTGACGACCGCGAGTTCGCGGCCGCGGGCCGGCCGCGTGTAGGTGCTGTAGGTGAACCAGTTGCTGCCGCCAAAAGGCTTGCCCGCGGACCAGGCCGTTTCATTCCCGTTGCCGGTGACCACGGCGTGAGCACCCACAAGCAGCGCGGTGCCGGCGGGAACGTCAGGGCCGAGGTTGAAGACGTACTGAACCGCGGTGGTTCCAGGCGCCTGGGGCCCGCCATAGTCGAAATGGCCGGGCTGGGGATTCCCATTCTTGACGCGGGGGAAATCCTGGACGCGCAGCGCAAGTTCGAGGTGGGTCTCGCGGATCTTCCAGGGCCCCGTGGTGCGGTACGTGACCACGAGTTGGCCCCCATCCGTGGTGAAGACGGTCACCGTCCCGGCATCGATCCTCTGGCCGGCGAGGAGCTGATAGACCGTTGTTTCCGCGGGCGGCGCGACGAAAGCGCTTTGGTTCGTGGTCGAGGACACGAACTCGGCGACTCCCGATGACGCCGCGCGCGTAGTGGGCGGCGCGATCATCGCGAGACACAGGAAGGCGGAGAAGATCTTGTTCTTCATAGCGAAGGGACTCCCGGTAAGTGGCTGGGGCTACCCAGTCAAGCTGGAACACGAGGGCACGAACGGCTGTTTTGGAATCCCAAGATGCTACACCAGCCCGGCACCTGATTGTGTGACGCACATTACACCCCAAACTGAGCCCGGCCCCTGAGCGGCCGTGTGCAACCGCATGCCCCGTTCCAAAACCCTACTTCAACCGGCCCCGGAGCTCGGCCGTTATCGCTTGCAGGGCCTCCGGCGTCACCTGCTCCGGCGCGATCGGGTTGCCCACCACCAGGCGCACGCTCGAGTAGAAGCCGCGGCGGAAGGGTTTCGTCATGGCCTTGCCGTCAACGCGGGAGAAGAACGAGCCCCACAGGTTCTGGAGGGCCATGGGGATCACCGGAACGGGGCGGGTGGCGAGGACCTTCATGATGCCGGCCTTGAAGGGCTGGATCTCGCCGTCTCGGGTGATGAAGCCCTCGGGGAAGATGCAGAGCAGGTCGCCCTCGGCGAGCGTCTTCTCCGCTTCCGCGAAGGCGTTCGCGTAGATCTCCGCGTCCTCCTTGTGCGATGCCACCGGGATGGTCTTGGCCAGGCGGAAGATCGCGCCCAGCACCGGAGTGGCGAAGATCTTGTGGTCCATGATGAAGCGGATGGGCCGGGGCGACGCGGCCATCAGCAGCAGGGCGTCCACGAAGCTCACGTGATTGCAGGTGAGGAGCGCCGCGCCGTGTTCGGGGATGTTCTGATCGCCTCGGATTTTGAACCGGTACATGAGGTTCGCCATCACCCAGGAGATGAAGCGCAGCAGGAACTCGGGCACGAGAAGGAAGATGTACAGAGCCACCACCGCGTTCATGATCCCGACCACCAGGAAGATCATGGGAATGGACGCGCCGCCCCGGATCAAGGCTACCGACAAGGCGGCCGAGGCGATCATGAACAAGGCGCCCAGGATGTTGCTGGCCGCGAACACGCGGGCGCGGTGCGTGGGGGCGCTGCGCGACTGCACCAGCGCGTACAGGGGCACCGAGAACAGACCGGCGAAAGCCGAGAGCAGGCCAAGATCGACGAGAACCCGGAAGGCGCCGGGGGTTTCGATGAACTGCCGGGCGCTCAAGGCCACCGGGCCGTGAACAAAGCCGCGCGAAGCGAAGTAGAGGTCGACGGCAAAGGCGGTCATGCCGAAAGCGCCGATCGGCACGAGTCCCAGCTCGACATGGCGCCGCGACAACGATTCGCACAACAGCGAACCGATGCCGATGCCGATGGAGAACACCATGAGCAGCACTGAGGCCACGCCCTCGGAGCCGCCCAGCACGTCCTTGGCGAAAGTGGGCAGCTGGGTGAGGAACGAGGCGCCGAAGAACCACAGCCACGACACGCCCATCAGTCCTCGGAAGACCACGACGTTCTCGGACGCCAGTTTCAGGTTGCGGACGGTCTCGCTGAACGGGTTCCACTTGATCTCGAGATCCGGCACCAGGGGCGCAGCCTTGGGCATGAAATGGACGGTCGCCCGGCCGAGAAGCGCGACAACGATGCAGCCGATGGCCGCGATCCGCGGGCCGCTTTCCGGCATCCCCACCAGCACACCGCCCACGAGGTTCCCCACCAGAATGGCCACGAACGTGCCCATCTCCACCATGGCGTTGCCACCGGTGAGTTCGCGCTCGGTGAGGGCCTGAGGCAGGAAGGCGTACTTCACCGGCCCGAAGATGGTGGAGTGCAGGCCCATCAGGAACGTGCAGGCGAGCAGCACGGGCACGTTCCGAGCGATAAAGCCGTAGCCGGCCAGCATCATGATCGCCACTTCCAGGGTCTTCACGAAGATGGCGATCTGACGCTTGTCGTACTTGTCCGCGATCTGGCCCGAGGTGGCTGAGAAGAGCAGGAAGGGCAGGATGAAGAGGCCGGCGATGAGGTTCACCACCAGGGCGGGATTCACGCTCGAGTTCGCGGCGGCGTGGAAGGTCACCATCACGGTGAAGGCGAACTTGAAGAGGTTGTCGTTGAAGGCGCCCAGGAACTGGGTCCAGAAAAACGGCGCGAAACGTCGCTCGCGCAGAAGCGCGAACTGCGAGCTGCCTTCGCCGTTCGACGCCCGCGCTTTCGTTTCGGTGTGGGTGCGGTGCGCCTGCTCGGAAACCATGTGTGGCGAGTCTAAGTCGGCGGATGTTGCCTATGATCTCGTTCCATGACAAAGGCCGCACCAAAAACCACGCCTAGGCCCGGCGATCCCGAACGGCGGCTGCGAAAGATCTGTCTCGCCCTCCCCGAAACCACCGAGCGCCTGAGCCACTCGGCCCCGACCTGGTTCTTCAAAGGGAAGAAGTCGTTCGTGATGCTCCTGAAGCACGGGCATCACCAGAATCAGTTCCCGCACTTCTGGTGCGCCGCGGGCCCCGGGGTGCAGGAAGACCTCGTGGCTTCCAGCCCCGAGCAGTTTTTCAGACCGCCCTACGTGGGCGGCCGGGGGTGGCTGGGCGTGCGCCTCGACCGCAAGGTCGCCTGGCCGCTGATCGAGCGGCTTTGCGCCGAGGCTTGCCGCGTGGTGTCCGGGCGGAAGTGATGAACGTATCGGGCTTCGAGGGCTGCCTGCTTGGCCTCGCCCTTGGAGACGCCATGGGAGCGCCCCACGAGGGCGGTCCGCTCGAGCGGCTGATGTGGCGGCTGATCGGGACCACACGCGATGGCAACATGCGCTTCACCGACGACACCCAGATGTCGCTCGACCTCGGCGAGTCGCTGGTGGAAAGGGGCGGCGTCGACGAGGATGATCTCGCCCGGCGATTCGCCCATAGTTATCGTTTCAGCCGAGGCTACGGCCCGGGCGCGGCGAAGCTGCTGAAGCGGATCGCGAGAGGCGCCCATTGGCGCGAGGCGTCGCGATCGGTGTACCGGGATGGATCGCTCGGCAACGGCGGCGCCATGCGCGCGCCGGTCATCGGAATTTTCCATGCCGCGCATCTCGAACAGATCGCCGAGGCAGCCCGACGCTCGGCCGCGGTCACCCACGCTCACCCGTTGGGCATGGAGGGTGCGGTGGTCATCGCCACCGCGACCGCACTCGCCCTGCTCGGCCACGAAGCCATCGCCATCGTTGACGGCGTGGCCGGCCAGGCTCGCCTCGAGCCCTTCACCTCGCGACTCGCGGTGGCGAGAGCCTGGCTCATCCCCCTTCGGGGAGGCGGCGCCCTCGAAGGCCGCGAGCCGACCGTGGCCGAAGTCCGGTCGCACCTCGGCAACCGGATCACAGCCGGCGAATCGTGCGTGACCGCGCTTTACCTCGCGCTGCGCCACCTCGATCGCCCGTTCCTCGACCTGCACCGCGCCGCGGTGGTCCTCGGTGGCGATGTCGATACCATCAGCGCGATGGCCGGCGCGATATGGGGAGCGGCCCGCGGCGCATCGGATCTGCCGCAGGACGCGCTCTCCCGGCTGGAAGGCCGGGAGAACCTTCGGGCCCTCGCCTCCGCCCTGGTCGCCGCTAGCTCTTCAGCTGGAACTTGATACCGCCACCGCCGCCCAGGGTGATGGTGTCGCCGGACTTCATCTCGACCTCGGTGATGGCCTTCACCATGTCGTCGTTCAGGTACGAACCGTTCTTCGAACCGGACTCGCGCGCGATGATCTTGCCGCCCACCGGACCGACCCACACGTGGGTGCCGGAGATCTGAACGTCGTTCACGATCACCTGGGCGCGTGCGGGATCACGACCGACCATCAGGCCCGCGCCGATCGGGTACTCCTTACCGGCGAGCGGTCCGGAGAGTCCAACCAGCTTCGAGCTGAGCATGCTGGTATCGAAGAGTGCGGTGGGCTGATAGCCACCCGCTGCCGGGGCGGATGGAGCGGCCGCCGGGGACGGCGAAGCCAGGGAGGCGGGAGTGGCGCTCGAGGACGACGACGCCGTGGCACCCGTTGGTGTCGTCTTGCCCCGACGCGCCAGCAAAATCACAACCACGACCACGCCCACGAGAAGCAGACCTCCACCGAGCACGAGCGCGATCAGGAAGAGGGTGCTGAGGCTGGATCCGGACTTGTCCTCGCCCTTGATGATGCGCTCCTCTGCCGAACCCATCAGCTTGCGGGCCTCGCTGTGGTCGGGATAAAGCGCGACCACGGCGCTCAGGCTCTGTTTCGAATCGCTGTAGCGGCCGGCCCAGAAGCTCTCGAGGCCTTCCTTCCACTTGGCATCGATGGGGCTCACCGCGGCCTGGGTGCCGGCCTGCCGCACGAACTCCTGGGCGGTGTTGATGGGCACGATGAAGTTGAAGCCCTGGATCTCCTGGTCGCCCACGAGCTCCCCACGGAAGGTGAGCAGGCCGATGACCTCGCCCTTCTCGTTCAGCACCGGGCCACCGGAGTTGCCGTGGGTGGTGCTCGCGTTCGTCTGCAGAATGGGGGCGCCGTCGGCCGCGGTTTTCTTGGCCGAGATGTGCCCGTCGTTGGTGGTGGGTTCGAGTTCCGACTTCTCGTCGAGTACGCGCGAATCGCCGGCCGCGGGATAACCGATCACATAGAGGCGATCCCCCACTTCCATCTCATCGGAATCGCCGAGCGTCAGGGTGGGCGCGTTCTTGACCTCGATCTTCACCACCGCGACGTCCTTGCCTTCGCCGACCGGCGCGCCGTAGGCCTTGATCTCGAAGGGATACCGGCTGCCGCTTTGCAGCAGGACGAGGTTGATGCGCCTGAAGGTGGTGAGCTGCGCTTCCGCGGCCAGCTGGGTCATGGCGCTTTGCAGGGACGCCTGGGTGATGGGCTGCCCCAGTGCGGTGAGCACCTGCATGGCCAATTTTTGAAGTAGGAGACGCTGCCCGTATGCGTCGCCTTCCTTGATATCCGAGACGACGTGGGCGTTCGTGAGGATGTAGCCCGTGGGATGGATCAGGAAGCCCGAGCCGGAGCCGAGGGCGAGGACATCGAACGCCCGCTCCTTCCACGTGAACTGGCCGCTGTAGCCGGCGTAGATCTTGACCACGGAGGGCTTCGAGAACATGTGCACGCGGTTCGTCTGATTGGGCGGACGCCCCTGGGCTGCGGCGGGAGACGCGACGAGGCTCGCGAAAGTGAAGAGCGTGGCGAGAGCCGCGCGACGGACAAATGTGTTCATGTCAGATCCTTGATCAATGACGGGGGAATGGAGGGGAGCCTAGGGGCACGCGGGCGGCGCGTCAACCGGCGGAGCGGACCCGGATGCGCACCTTGCGGACCTCGTCGAGGATGGCGAGGGGGATGTCGCTCGAGAGCTTCACTTTTCCGTCGCAGTTCTTCTGCTCGGACAGGCGATCGAGCACCCCGCCCGAAGCCCTCTGGAGTTCCAGTTCGAAGATGAGCTTCGGCCGACGGACGTTCTTGGGACAATTCAGAAGGAACTCGGCGGAGAAACGCATCTTGTCAGTGTTCTTCTTGATGAGCTTCTTGAGGCCGGAGCGTGCGTCGCGGGCCGTTATGTAGACGCGGTCAACCGGAACGCCCTCGACCCGGACGCCGAGGTCCACGGAGCGCTGGGGGATGAAACGCACGGTGCGATCGATCTCACTGGCGTTGGTCCAGGAACGCGAGGCCTCGGGCACGGCCGCCGTGGGTGGCGCTTCCTCGCTGGTGTCCTCGACCCGGGCCGAGTCGCCATCGGGCGCGGGCTGGGCGCTACGCGGGGCGCGCGGGGTGGGGGTCGGCGCGGGGGCCGCCGTCCGCGCGGGGCGGGCCGCAGGAC